>Ga0209717_1000239_pt1 | contig 69726 bp, 44 predicted proteins | sample AD_UKC048_MetaG_FD_184418 | JGI IMG/M metagenome (GOLD analysis project Ga0209717, IMG submission 184418) | Active sludge microbial communities of municipal wastewater-treating anaerobic digesters from USA - AD_UKC048_MetaG (SPAdes) (version 2) | ecosystem: Engineered > Bioreactor > Anaerobic >...
TGTAGGTGTTCGCGCCGGCGAGGTCCAGTATGCCGGGGCCCTTCGAGATCAGCGCGAGATTGTTCTCGTTGGCGCCCGGCCCGCCGATGTAACCGCCGAAGAGGTTGTTGGTGCCAGCGCCGACACTCAGCGTCAGGGTGGAGAGGGTGGTCCTGCCGCCCACCACGCGGTTCTCCGTGCCCGTTCCCAACGTGGTCAGGCCGGCGAGTTCTTGGTTATTGCCCGCGAGGACGAGACGGCCACTGGCGCTGCTGACTCCCACGCCGTTCAGGGCGCCACCGAGGACGACCGTCGTGCCTGTGGGCAACCGGTCGTTGCCGTTGGTCAGGCGAAGGTTGCCGCTGAATGGCCCGGCCCCATCGGGGGCGCGATTCGCGGTGATGTGCGTGTAGCCCCCGTAGCTGTTGGCGCCACCGACCACGATCTCGCTGGTGCGGCTGACGGTGCCCGTCGCGTTCGGGCTGCTGGCATCGAACAGGAAATGTGCCCCGCGCCCGTTGCCATCGTCGGATATCGCGCCGGTGATGATGAAGTCCATTTTGCTCCCCGGCTGGGAGACGCTGTTCCACGGCGTCACGGAGAAAACGCCGTTGGTGTTCAAGGTGACCGCGCCCGCAAGATTCACATTCGGTGCCGCGATCGCGTTGATTGAGCCCACCGTGTTGAAGCTGTTGACGGTAATGGGTTCCCAGGTGGTGATGCCCGCCGAGGAAAGGTCGCGCAGGCGCAGCCTCGACGTGTCGTTGAGCGTCGTGCCAACGTTCGTTGTTCCCAGGGTGTTTGCTGTTCCGCCGCGCAATTCAATGAGGGTAGCGCCGTTGGCGACGATCGCCCCGGAAAAATTGGTGTTGTTGCCGCTCATCTCGAGCGCCCCGGCGGATACGGTGATCGTGCCACTGCCAGCCACGGTGCCGTACGTTCGGACGTTGCCCACCCCGGTCTTCGTCAGGCCTGCCGCACCAAAGTCGATCGGGGTGTAGATCTGCAACTGGGCGGTGAACAAATCACAGCTGTTGTCGATGAAGGGGCTCGTCCCCGCGAAGCCAAGCGTCGCCGAACCGATCGGCCGGAGGGCGAGGACCGACGTGTCGCCCGCGCCGGGGTCATTGTAGATGATCCCATTGACCGTCTGGCTGACGTCCTGGGTGACGGTGAAGTTCGCGGTGTAATCGGTGGCGAACCTTGCCACGTCAGTCGCCGAATTTGGGATACCGGAACTCCAGTTCGAGGCGTTCGTCCAGTATCCTGAGGCCGTCGATCCGGTGGGCTGCCAGTCGTTGGTGGTCAACTGGGCGATGCCCGGGCTCGTCGCGAGCGCCAGGACCGCCGCTGCCGCCAGGCATCGTCGGCCAAGCGTAACCATCCCCAGGATGAGGTTTTCAATCATAATGAGCGCCAGACAGGATCGATCATAAGATCCGTAGGACGATGGACACAAGGAAAACCCTGGGATCGAAGCGCACCTGGGATGCGCGGCCCGCGAGGCGAGCCTGTCTCACAACTCAAACGCCCAACACGGGACACCCAACAATCAATGCCCATCAGATGATAGGGGGGACTTCCAATGGTGTGCGGCGCGCGACATTGCACGGCATCTCACAGAGATGCCCCACAAAATTTGTAGGCCGCCTGTGCCAGGCGGTTCGGTTCAAAGGTTTTGAGACACGCTCAGGCCGCGGGCCCTCCCGGAGGGATCGGGCCAGGCATGGCGTCATGGCCGACCGGAGACGTTTTTCAACGGGCTGTTAGGGGGCACCATCGAGGGCGGCTTCGGCGCGTTTGACGGGATAGTGCATGGGCGCGCGGCCGAGATTGCGTCAGGGGCATCGCTCGATGGGCGCGCGCACACGGTTGCCCCACTCGGTCCATGAGCCGTCGTAATTGCGCACCTTCTTGAATCCGAGCAGGTAGGTCAGCACGAACCACGTGTGGCTGGATCGTTCCCCGATGCGGCAGTAGACGATGATCTCGTCATTGGGTTTGAGGCCAAGTTCCCGGGTGTAGATCTTGTGCAACTCCTCGGCCGACTTGAACGTGCCGTCGTCGTTTGCGGCGGTTGTCCAGGGGATCCCGTGGGCGCCGGGGATGTGGCCGCCGCGCAGCACGCCCTCCTGCGGGTATTCGGGCATGTGCGTGATCTCGCCCCGGAATTCGCCGGGCGAGCGCACGTCGACCAGTGGCTTCCCGGCCTGGCTGAAGGCGAGCGCGTCATCGTAGAACGCCCGGATCAGCTCGTCCCGGCGCTCTGGAATCGGGTACCTCGCGTGCGGATAATGGGGTTTTTGGCGCGTCATGGGGCGGTGGTCCTTGATCCACTTGTCCCGCCCGCCGTTGAGCACCTTGACGCGCTCGTGGCCGAAAAGGCGGAAAGTCCACAGGGCGTAACAGGCCCACCAGTTGGCCTTGTCGCCGTAGAAGACGCACGTGGTCTCCGGGCCGATGCCGGTGTACTCGCACAACTCGGCAAATGACCTCGGTCCGATATAATCGCGGATCACCGGATCCTGGAGATCCCTGCGCCAGTCAATGTGCACGGCTCCCGGGATGTGGCCGGTGTCGTAGAGGAGCACGTCCTCGTTGCTCTCGATGATGCGGATGGTGGGGTCATCAAGGTGCTCCTGGAGCCAGTCGGCATCGACGACCGTTTCAGGATGGGAATACTTCTTGGTGGCCATGAGGCCAACCCTACTCCCGCAGGCACCCCCTGCAACCCCCCCAACCTCGGCCAAGGGGCAGGTGCGAAGGTTCGCAACTTCGGGTCGCGCCCGCCGCCAGGTTGCCACGAGGTCGGCGCAAGGTGCCAGAGCGCATCAGCGCCGGGAATAATTCGCTGGACACCCCGCAGGCCGTCCCTACTCGTATGACGGCGCCACGAGACAACGCTCGGGGCCCAACCAAGGCAGGAGGCCCATGGACACCAAACCCGGACACACTAAATGCGAGAAGCTCATCCGCTGGGTCGAGGAGATCGCTAAACTCACCCAGCCCAACGCCGTTCACTGGTGCGACGGCTCGCAGAAGGAGTACGATGAGTTGTGCGATCTCATGGTCAAGCACGGCACGTTCATCAAACTGAACGAGAAGCTGCGCCCCAATTCTTATCTGGCCCGCTCGCACCCCAGCGACGTGGCCCGCGTGGAGGATCGCACCTTCATCTGCTCGGAGAGCAAGGCCGACGCCGGCCCGACGAACAACTGGGCCGATCCCGCCCAGATGCGGGCCGAGCTGCGCGAGCTTTTCAAAGGATGCATGGCCGGCCGCACCATGTACGTGATCCCGTTCTGCATGGGGCCGATGGACTCGCCCATCGCGAAGGTGGGCATCGAGATCACCGATTCGCCGTACGTGGTCGCGAACATGCGGATCATGACGCGCATGGGCCAGGCGGTGCTCGACAAGCTGGACGGGACCGGCGAGTTCATCCCGTGCGTGCACTCGGTCGGTGCGCCGCTCAAGCCTGGCCAGGCGGACGTTCCCTGGCCGTGCGAGCCGGAAGTGCCCCGCAAGCACATCGTGCATTTTCCCTCGGATCGCTCGATCTGGTCGTACGGCTCGGGCTACGGCGGCAACGCCCTGCTCGGCAAGAAGTGCCTGGCGCTGCGCATCGCCTCGATCGCGGCGCGCGCGGAAGGCTGGATGGCGGAGCACATGCTCATCCTTTGCCTCACGTCGCCGGAGGGAAAGAAGCACTACATGTGCGCGGCATTCCCGAGCGCCTGCGGCAAGACCAATCTCGCCATGATGCAGCCGACGCTGCCCGGCTGGAAGCTGACTTGCCTGGGCGACGACATCGCGTGGCTTCGCATCGGCCGGGATGGCCGGCTCTATGCCATGAATCCGGAAACTGGCTTCTTCGGCGTGGCGCCCGGCACCTCGGAAAAGACGAATCCGAATGCCCTGGCGACCGCCGCCCGGAATAGCATCTTCACCAACGTCGTGCTCACGCCAGAGAACGATATCTGGTGGGAAGACATGGGCAGGCCCGCCCCGGCCAAGGGCATTGACTGGCAGGGCCAGGAATGGACACCCGATTGCGGCCGGAAGGGCGCGCATCCGAATTCCCGATTCACCGCACCCGCCTCGCAGTGCCCGGTGATCGATCCAGACTGGGAGAATCCCAGGGGCGTGCCCATCTCGGCGTTCATCTTTGGCGGACGACGGGCTTCGACCATCCCGCTGGTGTACGAGGGCTTCAGCTGGGAGCACGGTGTATTCATGGGTTCGGCCGCGGGCTCAGAGACGACCGCCGCGGCGATCGGTTTGGCGGCGGGCGTCCGGCGGGACCCCATGGCCATGCTGCCATTCTGCGGTTATCACATGGGCGATTACTTCGCCCACTGGCTGTCGTTCGCGCAGCGCACGGACCGCTCCAAGCTCCCTAAGGTGTTCTTTGCGAACTGGTTCAGGAAGAGCGCGGACGGCAAATGGCTCTGGCCCGGATTTGGCGAGAACAGCCGCGTGCTCAAGTGGATTTGCGAGCGCATCGACGGCACGGGCAAGGCCGTCAAGACGCCCATCGGCTGGTTGCCGACCCCCGATGCGCTGGACACCAATGGCCTGAAGGTTAGCCGGCCGGAGCTTGCCGAATTGCTCTCCGTGGACGTGGAAGGCTGGAAGAAAGAGGCGGATGACGTGGCCGAAAACTACGCGAAATTCGGTGATCGCCTGCCCAAGGCCATGGCCGACGAACTCAAGGCCCTCCGGCAGCGTTTGGGTGGGTCTTGACTTTTCCAGAACAGGTGGCAGGAAATGGTAGAGGTAAAGAGGGATCGGCGGCGAGAAAAGACCTTGCACGATGAAGCCCGGTTCCTTAGGCTCTTTGACTGATGCTGGAAGAGACGATTTTGAAAGGGAATTACTGATTTGTAGACTATAGAAAGATCACCCCCCCAAGACGGGCGACCGCGCAAAGCTGGTCGCCCATTAAAGCCGGGCCGCACCCCCTCCCAATTTATGCGGCCCGGCTTCTTTTTTGGGGGGCGCGTTCGGTATCCTCTCCTTAGCAGAGCGCCGAGCGAGAGCCTGCGGGCGCGTAGGCCCCCGGATATCCCATCCCACAGAGTCGGCCTCCAAATTGAATGGGCGCCAGAGTTCTCGACTTGGATCTCTTGCCCCGCGCGGCCGGGGCACCACCGCAGTCCAAAACTCTCTCGGCCCGGATCCTGGGTCGGGGCACGAGCCGTGCCCGCGATCAGCGCCCGAAGTTTCTGGCTAAAACTCCGAGCAGTTGAAGACGATCCGGTAGATGCATATCGCGCTGCGGCAGATGACCTTGCATTTTTCTTGGACGAGTTCTCCTCCGCAAACGGGGCAGCGGGAGTCTGCGGTCGGCGGATTTCGGGGCTCCGGGGGTGCGTTCGGCCTAACTGGCCGAAATCGATATGGGATGAATGAATCGTCCATGGCCGGGGGAACAACATGGCATCGGTTTTCGGAGTCCACAACGCTCAGACGGCGCTTTGCAAAGTGGGCCGATGGGCATAGACGTAGCACATACTATGAACACCTTGACACTCCATCGCTCACGATCCGGGCGTTGCCTCACGATCCTGGTGGTCTTGCTCGTTCTTCTCGCCATTGCCGTGGCTGGTGCCTGGTTCGGCATCAACACGTGGCTGAAATCTGGCAACCTTGATGCGTCCATTAAGTCAACGCTCACGGATGCCGTGGGTGCGCCCGTAGATTTCGAGGGCCTTGGCTTCGTGCCGTTCACCCGGGTGGCGCTGCGGAAGCTGTCGGTGGCGAACCCCGACGCCAAGGGCGCGGCTCCCCTGGTGACCTGTCGCAACATTGAGCTAGGTCTCTCGCCAACTGATCTCATTCACGGGCGCCTGCGATTCGAACGACTGGGCATCGACACACCCGATGTGCGCCTGATGCAGGATGCGGCGGGCAATTACCGGCTGCCCTCCGGCGGTGGGGGCAAGGGCGCCAAGACCGAGAAATCGCCTAAGAAGGAGGGCGAGGCCCGCGCGTCGGCCGGTCCCGCGCAGGAGTGGACCATCGACATGTTTCAGATTCGCGACGGGCGAATTGAGGGCATCGGCAAGGACGGCAGGCGGCTCTGGTTGGCCGAGGGCCTCAAGGTGAAGGCCAAGGTGGGACAGTCCGGCGCCGGGGTGTCCGCCAAGGGGGACGCCGAGGTCGGCAGGGCGATGCCCGTTAAAGATTTTGCTCTCACGGGCCTGTCCACGCCTTTCGCCTTCGAGGCGGATAAACTCTCCCTGCCCAAGCTGAGTTTCACCTGCTACGGAGGCAGCGGCTCGGGCATGGTCACGTTTGACGCCACGGGCGGGCGCGCCTATCAGGCGACGGTGGATGCCGGCGGTGTCGATGCATCCTCGGCCGTCGCGGCCTTTGGCGCGGATCCCTCCACGATCTCTGGCAAGATCTCGTTGCACGTGGAGGTCTCCGGCGAGGCCTCGCGGCCCGAGGCGCTGCACGCGATGGGGAATTTCGCGATCCAGCCCGCCAAGCTCGTGGGCAACAGCATCATGAAGACCCTCGGGGCGATCCTGATGGTCCCCGAATTGTCTAATTCCGAATTTGCGGCCGTGCGCGGCCAGTTCGAGGTCCGCGGCGAACAAATCATTTTCTCTGATCTGAGAACCGAACCCCGCGAGCGGTTGCAGGTCGTGGCCACCGGTTCGGTCGGTTTCGACGGGCAACTCGATCTGAAGGGCACCCTCGCCGCGAAATCCGAGACGCTCAACCTCGCCCCGTTGCTCGCGCGCGCCGGCGGCGCGCAGTCGGCCGACGGTTTCACCGAGGTCCCGTTCGTGGTCAAGGGCACCACGGACAATCCGAAGGTGTCGGTCGCGCCATCGGCGGCCGGCTCGATGGTCGGCGGGTTTCTCCAGAAACTGATCGGGGGAGGCCAGAAGCAAAAGACCAAGGGCGACAGCGGCACGCCGCAGACCACGGAACCCCAGCAGGAACAGAAGCCGGCCGATGCCCTGAAGCGGCTCCTGCCTTTCAGGCGATGAGTTCGCGCCACGGCGCGGCCGACCGATGAAAACCAACGGCAGGGGCCCCCGCGAGTTCAAGTGCCCCACCTGCGGCAGACCGGCCGAGTACGACGGGCGCTATTTCCCTTTCTGCTGCGAGCGCTGCAAGCTCGTGGACCTCGGCAGGTGGTTCAATCAGGAATACGGAATTCCGGCCGAGGAGGACCAGGGGGAGGAAGAGGCGCCCCGGAAGCCCGACGAGTGCGCTTGAAGGTCCTTGGCCGGTTCCCGCAATCTGGCTCGCCGGACCGTGGGAGCCTGCTTGCAGGCGATGGCTGCGATCACCGCGATCGGGCGACCACGAAAACCGTCGCACCATCTCACTCGATCAAGAAGGGATTGGATCGCCGCTCCCGGCCGATTCGGGTCGGCGGTCCATGACCGGGATATAACCACGTCTCGTCCGGCAGGGTGAGGAGTTTCGTGCGGATGCCATCGAGCAGCATTTCAGTCGAGCCGCCGGGCAAGTCGGTGCGCCCGATCCCGCCCGCGAACAGCACGTCGCCGCCGAAGACGAGTCTTTCGGACTCGCAATAGAAACAGATGCTGCCGGCGCAATGGCCGGGGATGTGGAGTGTCCTGAACGAGAAGGGGGCGGCCTCGAGCGCGCCACCATCCTGGAGCGCGATATCGGCCTCCAGTCCGGGGGCGTCGAGATCCAGGCCGAACATGCGAGCCTGCCTTCCCGGATCCATGAGGAGGGGCCGGTCATCGGGGTGGTAGGCCACGCGGCATCCGGTCTCGGCCTTGATGGCGGCGGCGTCCCAGATGTGATCGAAATGGCCGTGGGTGACGAGCAGCAGATCCACGGCCCAACCGTTCTCGCGGATCCATGCGAGCGCCCCCTCGGGGGCGTCGACCAGGGCGCGGGCTTCTGGGAGGTAGTAGGCGTTGGTGGCGGCGATCCCGCCGCAGTAGGTCGCGATTTTCATTGAGGGTTTTCCAGTGCCGTCTATGCCGTGGCGCATGAAAGTCAAACGCGCGCTGATCTCGCTTTCGGACAAGGCCGGGCTGGAGGCGTTCGCCTCGGGCCTTGCGGGGCTCGGGGTCGAGATCATTTCGACGGGCGGCACCGCCAAGATGATGCGCGAGCGCGGCATCCCCGTCGCCGAGATCTCCGATTACACCGGATTCCCCGAGATGATGGACGGGCGCGTCAAGACCCTCCACCCCAAGGTCCATGGCGGACTCCTGTACCTCCGCGGCAACCCCGAGCACGAGCGCCAGGCCGCCGAGCACGGCATCGGGCCCATCGATCTGGTCGCGGTCAACCTCTACCCCTTCGAATCCGTGTCCCGTCGGGCGGGTGCCACCTTCGAGGATTGCATCGAGAACATCGACATCGGTGGCCCATCGATGCTGCGCAGTGCCGCCAAAAATCACGCCAGCGTGACTGTTGTCTGTGACCCGTCCGATTACGCCGAAGTGCTCCGGCAACTCCAGGAGAGCGGGGAGACCACCCCGGAGCTTCGACGCCGCCTCGCCGCCAAGGTCTTCCGCACGACCGGGTACTACGATTCCCTGATCGCCAATTATCTCGCCGCCGCCACGGCCGATCCCGATCCGCTGCCCGACACGTTCGCCCTGCCCCTCCGAAAGGCCCAGACCCTGCGCTACGGCGAGAACCCCCATCAGAAGGCGGCGCTCTATGGCCCATTCGCGGACCGCTTCGAGCAACTCCACGGGAAGGAGCTTTCGTACAACAACATTCTCGATCTGACCGCCGCCCATGACCTCATCCTCGAGTTCGAGGCCCCGACCGTGGCCATTCTGAAACACACCAACCCCTGCGGTGTGGGCTGCGCCCCGAGGCTGCGCGACGCATGGGACAAGGCATTCGCCACCGACCGCCAGGCGCCGTTCGGCGGCATCATCGCCGTCAACCGGCCCCTGGATGGTGATTGCGCCGAAGCCATCGCCGAGATCTTCAGCGAGGTCATCATCGCGCCCGATTTCGAGCCCGCCGCCCTCGACCGCCTCCGCGCCAAAAAGAACCTCCGCCTGCTCAAGTACGCCCACGCCGCGCCCGCACCGGCGGGACTCCAGTTCCGATCTGTCACCGGCGGCGTCCTCGCACAGGAACGCGACTCCGCCATCACGGCCATGGAAAAATGGCGCCCGGTGACCAAGCGCCGGCCGACCGATCTGGAACTCGAGGCCCTGTGGCTCGCCTGGCGAGTCGTCAAGCACGTCAAGAGCAACGCGATCGTTTACGCCGCAGCCGACCGCACCCTCGGGATCGGGGCGGGGCAGATGTCCCGCGTCGATTCCTCCAAAATCGCCATCTGGAAGGCCGGCGAGGCGGGCCTTTCCGTCACGGGCAGCGTGGTTGCCTCCGACGCCTTCTTCCCCTTCCCCGACGGCCCCATCGCCGCAGCCGAGGCCGGTGCCACCGCCATCATCCAGCCCGGCGGCAGCGTCCGCGATAACGAGGTCATCGCCGCGTGTGACGAGCGCAATGTCGCCATGGTCTTCACCGGCATGCGCCACTTCCGGCACTAGCCAGAAACTTCAGGCGGCATTCGCGGACCCAGGGCGGGCACTCCCGTCCGATGTTCCGGCCTGCGGCAACATCTGATGCCAGCGGGCGAGCGTCGCTGGACGGTGCGCGGATCATGCCCCGACCCAAGATCTGGGCCGGGAAGATTTTGGACTGCGGTGGCAGAGTCCGGCAACCGCCGGACGGCGCCACCGCTTTGGCAGGGCGCGAAGCGCGGGCCGGGGCCATCGGCGTTGGCCCCGGCCGAGGCTAAAGCGGTGACGTCGCTTCGCTTTGTCACCGCAGTCCAAAACGGCCCCGCCAGACGCGCCCTACTTCGACCGCATGACGTAGGTGCCGTCCCAGTTTGCCGGCGGCGGCGAATCCAAAAAACGGCGCGCCTCGTCGATGTAGCTGCGGCCCAGATAGTCGTGCGGGTAGTGGGACAGGAAATTCTCGAACAGCGCGATGGCGCCCGGGAAGCGGCGATTGTAGAAAGCGGTCATCGCCGCGGCGAAGGTGCCGATCGCTTCGGCCGTGATCCTTGGCGATGGATCGCCGACGGCGCCGATCACCTCGTATACGTTGACGGGCTTGCTGCGGCCCTTGACCTGGATGCGGCCCACCGGACGGAGGAGAAATGCGGAGCGGACCAGCGGCTGAACGTCCTCGCCAATGAGGATGTCGGCCCTGAACTCCTTGGTGGCGCCCTCGAGGCGGGAGGCGAGGTTAACGGGGTCGCCGATGACGGTGAATTCCATGCGCCTGGTGGAGCCGATGTTGCCGACGACGACCTCCCCGTGGTTGATGCCGATGCCCATTCGCATGGGGATGCGTCCCTCGGCGGCCCATTTCTCGTCCATCTCGGCGAGCCGCCGGAACATGGCGAGGGCCGCGCGAACCGCGCGTTGCGCATCCTCCTCTCGCCCGCCGGAGACGGTGTCGCCCCAGACGGCCATCACGGCGTCGCCAATGAATTTGTGGAGCGTGCCACCCTCGTGGAGGATGCAGTCCACCATGCCGCTCAGGTACTCGTTGAGCTGGGCGACCAATTCTTCGGGGCGGGCGTTCTCCGAGATGGATGTGAAGTCGCGCACGTCGGAAAACAGGATGGTGACGGGCCTCCGCACGCCGCCGAGCATGCTCTGGAGGCGGTGGCGATCCGACAGCAGGGCGTCGGCGATGTTCTTGGAGACGTGGGTTTCGAACGTGCGGCGCAGGCGGACCCGCTCGCGCTGCTCGAGCCAGAAATCCTGGGCCTGGCTGCCGATGCCGACGAGCCCCATCGCCGCGAGCGGCGTGGCCAGCAGGATCACCAGCGAGAATGATGAGAAGAGCCACTGCGCGATGGCGGCGTAGGCGGCCATCACGGCGACCAGCGCGGCGAAGCGCAGCAGCGCGTTGTGGGGCATGCGGGGCACGGTGTAGGCGACGGCGCTGCAGGCGAGCAGCAGCGGCAGCCAGCTCAGGGGGGGCAACTCGGCGAGCCGCAGACCCTGGAGCGCCGCGGCCACCACCTGCGCGTGGATTTCCACGCCCTTCATCTCGCCGAAAGGCGTGAGGTGCTTGTCCTGAAAATGTGGTGCCGTCGGCCCCACCAGCACGATCTTGTCGCGCAGGAGTTCGCCGTTTCGAAACATTTGCGACCAGCTCTTGTCCTCGATGATAAAATGATAGGGGTAGACCGACACCACCCCGCAGTCCCTCCCCTCCCCGAACCCAAGATAGGGGATGAGCGGCCGACCCTTGCGGAAGGTGTCCGCGCGGTCGGCGCCAATGGCCGCGCGCAGAATCTGGAGGGGAAAGCTGGGCCGGTAGGACCGCTGTTCCTCGGGGATTAACGGCTGCTCGATCGCCTCCGGCGAAATCTCGTAATCGACCCGGCGGATCACGCCATCCAGATCAGGAAAGTAATTCACCAGGCCGTGGAGCGTCTTGCGGATGAACCTCTCGAGCGGGAAGAAGACCTGGGTGGCGGCACCCGCATCGCCCTGGGCGCTATTAATCACCAGGTTGGCACCGATGACGACACGGCCCGTGTACCGGGCTAGGACGGACTCGAAGGCGGCATCGTCCTCTTCGCCGTAAGAACTGGCATTAAGAAAGAGGAGGTCGAGCGCCACGGCCCTTGCGCCGCCGCGGAGCAGGCGATCGATCAGGATCCCGTGGACTTCGCGCGGCCAGGGGTATTGCGAACGCATCAGGCGCAGGCCACGATTCGTCTGGAAGACAGATTCGTCAAAGAGCTGACCCAACTGCATGGAGGCGTCGTCGATGGCAATGACGACCACCCCCGGAGGATCGCCCGCCTGTCCCCGCACCCTGAAGCGCCAATCGATGGATCGCAGTTCGGTGCCCACCACCTCGGGGCGCTGGAGCCACAGTCCCGCGAAGATAAACAGCGGGATCCCAAACCAGAGCAGGCCCAGCGGGCCGGCGCGGTGTGAGGTCGGTTCGTCGCGGGGAGAGGCCATCGTATCCGGCACGAATGTGCGCGCGGATTGGCCGTGGGGCAAGCGCCGTCAGGGCGTGGCCTGTGGGCAGCCCTGCGGGGCGCACCTGTCGCAAAACGCCAGGCCGTCACCTTCACGCTGGCGTTTCAGTATCAGTTGGGAGGGACGCCGTCCCCGGCGTCCGCGATTCACCAGCCGCGCAACGCCCGGGCCAACCCGGCCCGCGAGGCGAGGCTGTCTCAAAACTCAAACGCCCAACACGGAACATCCAACAATCAATGCCCATCTGATGACAGAGGGGACCTCCAATGGTGTCCGGCGCGCGACAATGCACGGCACCTCACAGAGATGCCCTACAAAATTTGTAGGCCGCCTGTGCCAGGCGGCGCGGTTCAGAGGTTTTGAGACACGCTCAGGCCGTGGGCCCTCCCCAGGATGCTCGCATGGCGCACCCATCGAAAGGACATGGGCCACGGGACAATAACGTTTTGTGACAGACTCGGGCCGGGGTCCTCGTGGGCCGCGTCAGCCGGGCAACCGCGCGATCCGCGTAACCCAAAAACCCCGCTTGAAACTCTGGCCCGCCGGCCCAAGACTCCCCACCCCGGCGTTTCCGCCGGGGGCGCGATGGAAGTGCTGGCGATCATCCCCGCCCGTGGCGGCTCGAAGAAGGTTCCCGGAAAGAATATCCGGCCGCTCGATGGTGTCCCGATGATCCACCACAGCATCCGGGAGGCCAGGCGCTCGCGCCACATCACGCGCGTCATCGTCTCGACCGACGACGAGGCCATCGCGGCGGTCGCGCGAGAGGGCGGGGCCGAGGTGCCCTTCCTGCGCCCCGCCGAACTGGCCGGGGACCACGTCACCGACCTGCCCGTTTTTCAGCACGCCCTGCGCTTTCTTGAGGAACGCGAGGGATACCGCCCGGCGATCATCGCCCACCTTCGGCCCACCGCCCCCCTGCGCCGCGCGGAGCACATCGACGCCGGCATCGACCTGCTGCTCGGCTCGGATGCCGATTCGGTGCGCAGCGTCACCATCGCGGGCCAACACCCGCACAAGATGTGGCGCTTCGAGGGCGCGGAACTGCGGCCGTTCATGCCGCACCTCACGCTCGCGGATGAGCAGTTCAACCAGCCGCGGCAACTCCTGCCTCCCGCGTTCATCCAGAACGGGTCGGTCGATATCGTCCGGCGCGAGGTCATCATGGATCTCCATTCCATGACCGGTCGCAAGATCCTCGGCCTCCTCATGGACGAGCTGGACTCGGTCAACGTCGATCACGAGGAGGATTTCCTGCTGGCCGAGGTGCTCTTGCGGCGGCGGGGGGCCAAGGCGAACGGTGCCTGACGTCATGAGCGATCCGAACGCCAAGATCGGCCAAGAGGGAAAGACAATCTGCGTCGATATCGACGGCGTGCTGGCCGTGCCCCGCGCCGATTTGAAGTATGCCGACTGCGAGCCAATCCCCGGGGCCGTCGATGCGCTGCGGCGACTCAAGGCGAAAGGATACCTCATCGTGCTTTTCACCGGTCGCCACTTCAATCGCCTCGAGGAGACGCGGCTCTGGCTCGAGCGCCACGGCCTTCCCCACGATCACATCGTCATGGGCAAACCCACCGCCCGCTATTACATCGATGATCGCGGCATCACCTTCCGGGGCGACTGGGCCGCCGTCGAGCGAGAGATCGAGGGCGGCGAATAGCAGATTTTCGCCCGCCGAGGCATGCCCTGACCCGGGAGCCCGCGCCAGCTTGTGCGGCGCACGAATGCGCCGCTTTGGCCGTTCATCCGGCCCTGGGAAAGCGGCGCCCGGCCATAGGGGACAGCACCTCACCAAAACGCTTCGCCAAAGCCACGGCATCTTGATGAATCTTTCGATGGATGCGCCATGCGAGCATCCCTGGGGAGTGCCCGCGGCCTCGCGGGCCGGGTTGGCCCGGGCGTTGCGCGGCTGGTGAATCGCGGACGCCGGGGACGGCGCCTCTCCCAACTGATACTGAGACGCCAGCTGGGTCGCGGGTCTGGTGATCTTGGAGCCACGCACCCGTGGACGATCACAGAGGAAGAGCCCTCGAGGAATCGGCGTCGGCGTTCTCATCAGAAGAACACCGTTGCTCCAGATCGGCCGCGCCCGATCACAAACGCGCTTGAGGACGGCGCCGGGCTCGCGCAGACTGGCCGGGTGCGCACTCCGCTGGCTCTCCAGCTCCATAGCCTCCGCGAAGAAGACACGGCCAATCCGGGGGGCAAACTGCGGCGCATCCGGGCCCTCGGTTATCAGGCGATCGAACTCGCCGGCTCCTACGGCATGCCCGCGAGGGAATGGAAATCCATCCTCGAAGAGACCGGGCTAGCCGTCGTCGGCGCCCATGTTCCCCTCGATGCGCTGACCGCGCGGTTCGATGAAGAGGCCGACTTCCATGCGGCGATCGGCAACCGCCGCATTGTCGTGCCCACGCTTCCGCCGGAATACCGCGTTCTCGACGGCTTCGTTCGTGCCGCCGAGCTGCTTGGCCGCCTGGGCCAACGGCTCGCGGACCGCGGCCTCGAGCTCCTGTACCACAACCACGGATACGAATTCCACGAGTTTGATGACGGGCGCACGGGCATGGACGTCCTGTTCGGGGGCACCGATGCGGATCGCGTCGGTTTCGAGATCGACGTGGGCTGGGTCGAGACGGCCGGGGCCGACCCGGCCGATTTCCTTCGGGAGAACGCGACCCGCGTGCGCGCCCTTCACCTCAAGGAGATACGCCACCGCGATGGCGCCCTCGTCCCCATCGGCCAGGGCGACGTCGATTTCGCCGCCATCATACCCCTCGCGCTCCACCGCCACTGGCCCATGATCGTCGAGTACGAGGGCGGTGCCGCATCCTCCGCCGTCAAGATGTCCGCCGATCACCTCCGCCACCTCATGGAGGCCATCACCTAACCGCCCCCCGGAGAAACCCATGCCGTCCTTTGATGCCGCCGCCGGAGTCGACCTCGCCGAGGTCCGAAACGCCATCAACCAGGCCCGCCGCGAACTCGGCAGCCGCTTCGATTTCCGCAACGTCGCGTGGGAGATCGTCGAGGAGAAAGACCAGCTCGTCATCTCCGCGCAGGACGAGTTCAAGCTCCGGGCCGTCTACGACATCCTCACCGCCAAGCTCGCCGGCCGCAGCGTCAGCCTGAAGAACATCGACCCGCAGCCCGCCGAGATCTCCTCGGTGGGCCGCGCCAGGCAGGTCATCAAGCTGAAACAGGGCCTCGATACCCCCGTCGCCAAGGACATCGTCGCGCGCATCAAGGACCTCGATCTCAAGGTCCAGGCCCAGATCATGGAGGGCAAGGTCCGCGTCACCGGCAAGAAGAAAGACGACCTCCAGACCGTCATCGCATTCCTCCGCAAAGAGGATCTCCCCGTCGGCCTCAACTTCGAGAACTTCCGGGACTGAGCGGTTTCAGGAAGTCCCGTGGCCAGCACGCCACCGGCGCAGGACCGCCGTCGCGGGCAAGATTGCCTTCGGCACGGCAGGCGGGCGCGTCGAAGGCCTGCGACACACGCAACTTTGGCGTCACGCACCCCTCCGCGCGCGCGCGGCATAATGCTTCTCAGGCCGCCGACGGGCCTTTACCCTTGGGGTGCCATGAGCACGCCCGCGCCCCATTCGCATGCCCGCTTTGCGACCCCCGCCGTCATTCTCCTCGCCGCGCTTTCTCTCGCGGCGCTCCAACCCTGCCGGTCGGCGCCCGCCGCCGAAGGCCAGGGCGGGGGAGACCCCCTTGCCGCGGGATTCATTGCGCCCCCCGATGCGTCGAAGCCTTGGGCATACTGGTGGTGGCTCAATGGCAACGTGGACGAGCGCACGATCACGCGCGATCTCGAGGCGATGAGGGCGGCCGGTTTCGGCGGGCTGCTGATGTTCGACGCGCGCGGTTACCATGACGACACCAGCCACGTGCCGGCGCCACCGGCCAAGATGGACTTCATGGGTGCCGAGTGGCGGCGACTGCTGAAGTTCTCGCTCGCCGAGGCGAATCGCCTGGGGCTGGAGGTCAGCGTCAATCTCAGCAGTTGCGCGGGCGCGCTGAAGGGACCCTGGGACGTCGGCGATGACGTGCCAAAGAAGCTCGTTTGGAGGGCCACCGAACTGCGGGGCCCGAAGTTTGCTGCGGAGCTGACAAAACCGGAGGGCAAGCGGTTTTGGGACGTGGCCGTGATCGGGGTGCGGCATGACGATGCGGCGGCGAAGCTCTCCGATGAGTGGCAGGATGTGGCGCCGAAGCTCGGATCCCAGCCCCCCGTGACCGAGGTCGTGGATCTCACCGCGAAGGTGGACGAGCGCGGCAAGCTTGCGATCGATGTGCCGGAGGGGCGCTGGACGCTGCTGCGGTTCGGCTACATGACCCTGGATGGCGACCCCGCCCACCACGGGCAGATGGTCACCGCCCAAGACGTGGACATCCTCGACCCGGACGCGGTCGGGCGCCACTTCGATCGGATGGGCAGGGCACTCCTGGAGGACGCCGGCCCGCTGGCGGGCAAGACGCTGACGCATTTTTACAGCGTCAGTTGGGAGGGGGCGATACCGACGTGGACGCGCGGATTCGAGGGGGAATATGAAAAGCGCCGGGGCTATTTGCTGCGGCCGTGGCTCCCGGCGCTGGCGGGCTTCACCGTGAAGAATCACGCGGATTCGGGGCGCTTCCTGGGCGACTACTACAGGACGCTGGGCGATTGTTTCCGCGACAACTTCTACGGCAAGATGCGGGCGCTGTGCGCGCAGGCGGGCCTGAAGTGGCATTCGGAGTCCGGCGGGCCATGGAACCGAAAACTCGCATCTTTCGCCGATGCGGACCAGCTCGCGTTCCTCGGTCGCAATGACATGCCGCAGGGCGAGTTCTGGTTCACCGGCGCGCCGATCAAAAGCCGCAGGGACATGAATCGCCCGCAGGCGATGGCCGCGCACATCTACGGCAGACAACTGGCCGCGAGCGAGGCGTTCACGCACATGATCCAGCACTGGTCCGCCTACCCGGCCGCGCTGAAACCGTTTGCCGACTCGGCGTTCTGCGACGGCGTCAACCACCTCATTTGGCACACGTTCACCGCCTCGCCGGACGAATTCGGCAAACCCGGCATCGAATATTTCGCCGGCACGCACATCAACCCAAACGTCACGTGGTTCCCGCAGGCGCGCGCGTTTCTCGATTATCTTGCCCGCTGCCAGTTCATGTTGCGGCAGGGGCTGCCCGTCAACGACGCCGCCGTGTACATCGGCGACAAGCCGTATCAGCACTGGGGCCGCGGTGCGCGCTGGAGCGAGAAAGCCACCCTGGGGTTGCCGCCGGGCATCAATTACGATCTGGTCTCGACCGAAGTGCTGCTGGATCGGCTCACGGCGAATGGCGGCAGGCTCATGCTACCGGAGGGCACCAGTTACCGGATGCTGATCGTGGATCTCGACGACGAGACGGTTCCACCCGCGACGCTGGAACGGATCTCCAAGCTGCGAAACGAGGGGATCGCCGTGGTGCTGGGGAGCCGCAAGCCGCAGGGCGCAACCGGCCTCCCCGCCCGCCCTTCCGACGACGCCGATGTGCGGCGCCTCGCCGATGCGCTCTGGGCGAAACCATCGAGCGCCGAGGAAGCGATGGGCGCCGGGAAGATCCTGCCCGATTACGAGGGGCCATTCGAATACGCGCATAGGCAGGAGGGCAAGACGGACATCTACTTCGTGTCGGGCAAGGGCACCGCCGACTGCACCTTCCGGGTGACTGGTCGGCAGCCGGAGCTGTGGGATCCTGTCACGGGACGATTGAGCGCCGCCGCCGCATGGCGCGCCACCCGGGATGGTCGGACAACGGTCGCCCTCGCGCTGCCGGAGACTGGCTCCGTTTTCGTGGTGTTCCGCGCTCCCGGCGAACCGCGCGAATCCGCGCCGCCGTCCCCACCGGCGGAATTGGCGTTGGCCGGACCGTGGAACGTGAACTTCGGCCCGAAGACCGTCGCGTTTGATGAACTGGTCCCTTGGAACAAGAGCGCCGATGCCGACATCAGGTATTTTTCCGGGGCGGCCACCTACCACAAAACGTTTGAATTGACCGAGGCGCAGGCCAGCCAATCACTCCGCCTCGAACTCGGGGAGGTCAATGTCATCGCGCGGGTCCGCCTCAACGGCAAAGACCTCGGGGTTGTCTGGACCGCCCCGTGGAGCCTCGGGCTAACCGGCGCGGCCAAGGCGGGCCGCAACGAGCTGGAGATCACCGTCCTCAACACGTGGGTCAACCGCCTGATCGGCGATGCCGCGTTGCCGCCCGAGAAGCGCACCACGAAGACGAACGTCGGCCTGCAGGCTGGCAAGCGCACGTTCAAGGCTTTCCAGGGCTTCGCCTCCGAAGACCCCCTGATGCCCTCCGGCCTCATCGGGCCCGTCCGCATCCAGTTCGCCGAGAGACGCGAGATCCCTTGATGACACTCCCTATGAAACACACCGCACTCTTCGCCTCGTTGATCCTGGCCGCCTGCACCCTGTCGCCCAGCGGCGCGCAGACCCCGACGAACGGCGCCCACGTCGTGGATGTCGTCTACGGCCACAAGTTCGGCGTCGCCCTGACCCTCGACGTCTTTCGCCCGGAGAAACCCAATGGCGCGGGCATCATCTACGTCGTCAGCGGCGGCTGGTTCTCCAACCACAGCGCCATCAAGGTGGCCCGCTACCAGACCTATCTCGACAGGGGCTATACGGTCTTCGCGGTGGTCCACGGATCGCAGCCGAAATTCATCATCCCGGAGATCTACGAGGACATGCACCGGGCCGTGCGGTTCATTCGCCACAACGCCGCCCAGTTCGGGGTGGACCCGAACAAGCTGGGCATCACCGGCGCCAGCGCCGGCGGCCACCTCTCCATTTCGATGGGCACGATGGGTCGCCCCGGCCCCGAGAAGGCGCCCGATCCCATCGACCGCGAGAGCAGCGCCGTCCAGGCCGTGGCCTGCTTCTTCCCCCCGACCGACTTCCTCAACTATGGCAAGCCCGGCGAGGACGCCGTCGGCGTCGGCATCCTCGAGAAATTCAAACCCGCCTTCGGGCCCCGCGCCGATACCCCCGAGGAACGCCAGAAGTATGGCCGGGAGATCTCTCCTATCTATTTTATAACTCCCAAGATGCCGCCGACGCTCATCGTCCACGGCGACGCCGACAAACTCGTCCCCATCCAGCAGGCCGAGACTTTCGTGAAACGCGCGAAGGAGGTTGGTGTGGACGCCAGGCTCATCGCCAAACCCGGTGTCGCCCACGGCTGGCCCAAGATCGAAGAGGATCTGCCCGCGCTCGCCGACTGGTTCGACCAGCACCTCCTCGGCGTCAAGAAATAGATCGCGCCGGTGGCAACGCTAGCCAGAAACTTCGGGCGCCGTTCGCGGGCGCGGCTCGTGCCGCGAGCCAGGATCCGGGTCAGGAGGGTTTTGGACTGCGGTGGCAGAGTCCAGCAACCGCCGGACGGCGCCACCGCTTTGGCAGCGCGCGAAGCGCGAGCCGGGACCATCGGCTTCGGCTCCGCCGGAGGCAAAAGCGGTGCCGTCGCTCCGCTCTGCACCGCAGTCCAAAACGGCCCCGCCCCCAGAAGTTTCATCATGAATAATCCGGCGCGTGGACCACTCTGGCTAGCGCCGCCCCGGTGCGCCGGGTGCGGCGCTGATTTGCGAGTGCCCGCCCACCGAGGTGCGGGAGTGCTTCGCCGAAATCGCAGACGATTTCGCCTTTGATGGTTCCTTGATTGCGAATCGTTTGACTCCTTCGGAATGGAATTGCGTGCCACCGAGGCTTCGTGAGAGGAAAAGGAAATCGAACTAGGCATCCGACCGCACTGCCGTGCCACGGGTGGTCGGTGAGGGCGGCGTCGGTCAGCACCCACGTTGGGAAGTGTAACAGGGCGGGAGGAACAAGAGGATGAAGGGGCCATTCGGTGACGTTTTTCGGATGGTGGTCAGGTTCTTGGCCGCCCGTGACTCTCAACGTTGGGGGATAAGATCAATGAGGTGCTCCCTTGTGGCCGCGACCATTCTGTTGACGGCCCAAGCCAGGGCCGCCGACTGGAAAGAGAATTCCCAGACAGGGGAACTCTTCAGGCGCGCGGGGGTGGATGGAACTTTCGTTTTATATGATGTGACCGCGGATGCGTATATCGTCCACAATAGGGCGCGCGCGGAAAAAAGATTTATCCCCGCGTCCACCTTCAAGATCCCAAATACGCTGATAGGACTTACGGTCGGCGCCGTTGGGAGCGTCGATGACGTCTTGCCCTACCGGGGACCCCCGGCGCCGTTCGTCAAGGCGTGGGCGAAGGACATGGGATTGAGAGAGGCCATCGCATTATCCAACGTCCCGATCTATCAGGAGCTCGCCCGGCGCATCGGTCTTGAGCGCATGCGGGAGAACGTGGCGCGCATCGATTATGGCAACAACGAGATCGGCACAACCGTGAACAGCTTCTGGCTGAGCGGCCCCCTCATGATCAGCGCGGTCGAGCAAACCCGATTCCTTGCCAAACTGGCGCAAGGTGCGCTCCCGTTTCCCCCAGGGTTGCAAAGAAGCGTTCGGGAAATCGTCTTGTTGGAGCGGGGACCCAGCTGGAGATTATATGGGAAAACGGGCTGGCAGAACGCTCCCGACCAAGGCGTCGGCTGGTGGGTCGGATGGGTGGAAAAAGACGGCCGCATCTATGCCTTTGCGCTGAACTTGGATATCCGGGAACCGTCCGATGCGGGCAGACGCGCAGAACTGGGCAAGGCAAGTCTCAAGGCGTTAGGAGTGCTCTATTGAGCGTTCCAAAATCGCTTCGTATCCCCTCAATCTGACTCGAAAATACGGCCTAACGAAAGGGTAGCGAAGGGCTTGCGCCCTTCGGCGGGGGCCATGGGCAAGATGCCCATGCCACGGTCCTGTGGCACGGGCGTCCCGCCCCTAACGGCCGAGCGAACGCCGAAGCCGGAATGTCGTAGAATCGCCTCTGGCGATCGGCTTCGCTACGAATTTTCCGCTCCCGGTGGTCCGGCAGCCGCAGGATGGGATCTGACTCGAAAATCCAGACACCGAATCGTAGGAGCCTGCTTGCAGGCGATTCGAATCGCGCGCAAGCGCGCTCCTACGAGGCGATCCCATGCGCGAATCGCGTGCGAGAGCGCCCCTGCATCCCATTTGGATCCCGCGTAATACCTCCCACAGGGGTGAGCGGGCTCTGCGCGAGAGAACTTGCAGACGCAACAGCGTCGTGCGTTGATTGGCGGTCAAATAAACCTGATAAAGTCCAAAGCGGGAACGCTGATCGGATAGTCGCCCATGGCACGAAACATTGAGATAAAGGCGCGCATCGAGAGCATCGCGGGCCTGTTGCCGCGGGTTGCCGCGATCGCGGACAAGGGTCCGATCGAAATCGCCCAGGATGACACCTTCTTCCGTTGCGATTCGGGACGATTGAAGCTCCGCGCGTTTTCTGAAACGGAAGGAGAACTCATCTTCTATCGTCGCGCGAACCAACAGGGGCCCAAGGAGTCCTTCTACGTGAGGACGGCCACGTCCTGCCCGGCGGCGCTCCGTGAGACCCTGGGCCTTGCCTGCGGCGTCGTCGGGCGAGTCGTCAAGCGCCGCACCCTATTCCTTGTTGGCCGGACACGCGTCCACCTCGATCGGGTGGAGGGACTTGGTGACTTCATGGAGCTTGAGGTGGTGTTGGATGAGAATGAGCCGGCTGAGGCGGGGGTTCACGAGGCGCGCGATCTCATGGCCCGCCTTGGAATAGGCCCATCGCAACTCATCGAGGGCGCCTATCTGGACCTGCTGACGCAAAGGGCCTCATAGCGGCTCGCTGGAAACCCATCGGCACCGAAGATGGCGCCCGATCCCGAATAGCGGGGGGAGGGCCGCGGCCTCGCGGGCCGCGTTGGCCGCGGAGCGGGGTTGCTCCGATGGATCGCGGCTTTGCACGATGACCGCGAGCCGCATAGGCTTAAACCCAAAATCGCATGAAGATAGCGGGGCTTCGGTGGTGGATCGTGGTGCTGCTTTTCTTGGCGGCGGTCCTGAACTATGTGGATCGCCAGACGCTCTCGGCGCTCGCGCCGACGATCCAGGCGGACCTCGGGATGGACGACCGCGATTACGCCAACATCGTCAACATCTTCCTGGTCGCGTACACGCTCTCCTATCTCGTCTCGGGGAAGCTGGCCGATCGGATTGGGACGCGCGGCTCGATGGTGCTGTTTGTCGCGTGGTGGTCGGTGGCGAACATGCTCACGGCTGCGGCGCATGGCATCCGCTCGCTCGGGGCGTATCGCTTCCTCCTGGGACTTGGGGAGGCGGGTGTCTGGCCCGCCGCATCGAGGGCGGTTTCGGAATGGCTGCCCGCCCGGGAACGCGCCTTGGCCATCGGCATCTACACGATGGGGGCGACCGCCGGGGCGACGGTGGCGCCATACGTCGTCATCCCGCTCGCGTCGTTCCCCTACGCGGAGAAATTCCCGCTGGTCCAGTCGGTGCTGGGCGCGGGCGCGGGCTGGCGGATCGCGTTTGTTCTCACGGGTGCGGCCGGGCTCGCGTGGCTATTGCCGTGGCTCTGGCTCTATCGGCTCCCTCGCCAGAGCCCTTATTTGGGCGATGACGAGCGCCGGCTCATCAGCGAGGCCGAGGCGTTGACCCGCGATGCGGACGAGGGCGCGCCATGGACGTGGGGCCGCATTTTCGGCAGTCGCGTGGTCTGGCTGCTCCTGCTGGGGCGGCTACTCACCGATCCCGCATGGTATTTCTACCAGTTCTGGTTCCCGAAGTACCTGAATGCCGAGCGCGGGCTTTCGCAGCAGGCGCTGACGATCACGTGGGTGGTCTACGCGGCCGCCGGCGTCGGCAGCCTGCTCGGCGGTTGGCTGTCGGGGCGCTTGGTCCGGCGGGGCATCGATCCGCCCGCCAGCCGCATGTGGGTCATGGTCGGGTGCGCGTGCCTCATGCCGCTCTCGTCACTGATCCCCGCCGCCGATTCCACCGCCGCCGCCATGGCCATCACGTCCATCGTGGTGATCGCGTCCCTCGCGTGGCTCATCAACCTCGGCTCGCTCGTCATCGACCTGATCCCGCGGCACTCCCTCGGGACGGTGTTTGGCGTCGTCGCGGCCGGCAGCACGATCGGCGGCATGCTGATGAACACGCTCGTGGCCACGATGGTGTCGGGCCCCGCGACCAAGCCGGCGGGTTTCCTCGACCAGTCCGTTCAGGCAGTGTTCGGTTGGGTGCTTGACGCGGTGGCGGGCAAGGGTTACGCACAATGGTTTATCCTCATGTCCATCCTGCATCCGATCGCGCTGCTGATGCTATTCTTCGGCGGGGCACACCGCCCTCATCGCGCCGACAACCAACCAGCCGCATAGGCCACGCATGATCACCGCCGGTCCCATCTACAGCCGCGAGTTGAAAACGGCGCGCGTCGCGGCGGACCTGGCCGTGGTCGGCGGCGGGCTCGCGGGCACCTGCTGCGCGATCACCGCGGCGCGGGCCGGGATCCGCGTTGCCCTGGTGCAGGATCGCCCCGTGCTGGGCGGCAATGCCTCCAGCGAGATCCGGCTCTGGATCCTCGGCGCCACCTCCCACATGGGGAACAACAACCGATGGGCCCGCGAGGGCGGAGTCATCGACGAGATCCTCGTCGAAAATACGGCCCGCAATCCCGAGGGAAACGCGACGCTCCTCGATGCCCTGCTGCTGGAGAAGGTGGTCGCCGAGCCCAACATCACCCTGCTGCTCAACACCGCCGTCTTCGCCGCAGAGAAGTCTGGCGCGGCGACGATCCGCCTCATCCGCGCCTTCTGCGCGCAGAACTCCACCCTCTACGAATTGCAGGCCCCCCTGTTTTGCGACGCGTCGGGTGACGGCATCCTGGGATACCTCGCGGGGGCGGCGTTCCGCGTCGGGGCCGAGGGGCACGACGAATTCGGCGAGGGTTTTGCGCCAGAGCACGCCACGCACGACCTGCTCGGGCACTCGCTCTATTTCTACTCGAAGGACGCCGGCAAGCCCGTGAGGTTCCAGCCGCCCGCCTTTGCGCTCACGGACATCACGAAGATCCCCCGCTGGCGCGACTTCAAGCCCCGGGATTCGGGCCCGCACCTCTGGTGGCTGGAGTGGGGAGGGAGCCTGGATACCGTCCATGACACCGAGACCATCAAATGGGAACTCTGGAAGGTCGCCTACGGGGTCTGGAACCACATCAAGAATTCCGGCATGTTCCCCGAGGCCGAGAACCTCACCCTCGAATGGATGGGCGCCATCCCTGGCAAGCGCGAGAGTCGCCGGTTCGAGGGCGAATACATCCTCCGCCAGCAGGACATCGTCGGGCAGCGCGCCCAGCCCGATGCCGTCTCCTACGGCGGATGGGCCATCGACCTCCATCCGGTGGATGGCGTGTATAGCGAGAAGCCCGGCTGCACGCAGTGGCATGCCAAGGGCGTCTACCCGATCCCGTACCGGTGCCTTTTCAGCCGGAATGTCACGAACCTTTTCCTCTCGGGGCGCCTCATCAGCGCATCGCACGTCGCGTTTGGCTCGACCCGCGTCATGGCCACCTGCGCCCACAATGGCCAGGCCGTCGGCATGGCCGCCGCACTCTGCCGCCGACACCACGTCCTCCCCGCCGATCTGCTCGATCCCGCTCGCGTGTCCGAACTCCAGCGCGAGCTGCTCCGCGCCGGGCACTTCATCCCCGGCATCGCCCTCGAGGATCCCGACGATCTCGTGCGTCAGGCGACCGTCACCGCATCGGGCGAATTGCGGCTCGCCAGCCTTGCGCCCAACGGCGAAACCCTGCGGCTCGAGAATGCGTCGGCCATGATGCTTCCGGTCCCGGCGGGTCCCGTGCCCCGATTTGAGTTCACCGCCGATGTCGCCGAGGCCACCACTGTGCGGGCCGAACTCCGGATCAGCAGCAAGCCCGACAACCACACGCCCGACGTCACCCTCGCCACGCTCGAGGTCCCGCTGCCCGCCGGTACGGGCCAGCGGATTTCCCTCGCGTTCGACGCGATGATCGAGACGCCGAGGTATGCGTTCATCTGCCTGATGGACAATCCCGCCGTATCCATTCACCTCAGCGACCAGCGCGTGACCGGGATCTTGTCCCTGTTCCAGCGATTCAACCGCGCCGTCGCCAAGTCCCCGCGGCAGGAGCCGCCCCCCGGCATCGGCATCGAATCATTCGAGTTCTGGCTCCCGCAGCGCCGTCCCACGGGCAAGAACTGCGCCATGGCCATCGATCCGCCGATCGCGTGCTTCGGCCCCCCGAACATCAGCAATGGCATCGCCCGCCCCATCCGCCAGCCGAATGCATGGGTCGCCGATCCCGCCGATCCCCGCCCGTGCTTGAGTATCCGATGGGACGAGCCCAGGGCGATCCACCGCATCGAACTCGCGTTCGACACCGACCTCGACCACCCGATGGAATCGGTCCTCTGGAATCACCCCGAGCGCACGATGCCCTTCTGCATCCAGGATCTCGAGATTCGCGATGACGCGGGCAGAGTCCTCGCCGCCCTGGCGGGCAACCACCAGACGCGCCGCACTATCGTCCTCGATCCTCCCGCGCGCACGGGCCGCATCGACATCCTGCCGCGCCATCCCTCCACGCACACCCCGGCCGCGCTCTTTGAGGCGAGGTGCTACTGACCTGAAACTTCCCCCTTGCGCGCCTGAATCTGTCTCAATACCCGATCGTCCCAGGGAGCGTGGCACTTCGATGGATGTGCCAGTTTTTGGAGTGCGGCGGCAACGCCGCCGCTTTCCGCGACCGGCGGAGCCGGTCCGTCACTGCGCGACGTGCCAAAGCGGTGGCGTCGCCACCGCACTCCGAAGGAAGGATCCCGCCACGAGCCTTGCCTGCACTTTATCCTACGCCAGGCGGTCTGCTGCGAACTCTGGCCCGACTTTTGAGACAGGCTCGGGCCGGCGTCCCTCCCAGCTGGCTCGCAGGCTCATGCGATATATCCGGCGGCACAACGGCAGCGCCACGCCGTTCAAGTGGACCTTCGTGACGTCGCCAAGTCAAATCTCGCCTGAAGGTGGCAGAATCACGTGTTACATGGCAGTAGTCCGCCTGCGGGTGATTCAAATCCCGCGCGGGCGCGCGCCCGCTTGATGCGATCTCGATTCGGACTTCATTCGGCCATCCGGTTTGGCCGCGCCCACCGGATCCGGGCCAGGAGCACGTCGCCGCGCCAGGTCTTCGGGATCACCTCGCCGACCGTCACCCACGATTCGTCGGGCGAGATGGGTTCCACGTGGAAATTCCCGAGATGCGCCACCCCCTGAGGGTCATTGATGGGATCGCCCACGAGCGGCAGCACCACCCGCTCGGTCGCGCGGATGAGGCGCAGTCGCTCCCGATCAACGAGGGAGACGAAGAGCGGCGAACGCCATCGCATCACCTTCTGGTTCTCCTCAGTCTTTCGGGTGTACACGAGGTACAATTGCTCCGAATGCGTCAGCCATCGCTGCTGCGTGGTGGACATCGTAATCGGTTCGCCGTCGTCCCACGCCCAAGCGATCTGCGGTGCCCAGGTGAGGCCGTCGTCGCTCGCGCTCACGTAGCCGCGCTCGTCCTCCGCGCGCAGCGTCATGAAAAATCGGCCCCCGACCCGCGCCACCGATGGCTCCAGCAGGCCGCGGCCGACGGGATTGTTTAGGACGGTTCCCATGGCCCTGACCGCCAGTTCCCTGCCGTCGAAGGAGCACCGCACCGTTGCGACGGACCGGGCCTTTTCATTGGGGCCGAACGACAGGGGCACGATCACATCCCCGTCCGGCATCGTCACACGCTGCGCGCAATTGCTCGTGTAGATGTATCCGCCGCGCGGGTCGTCCCACCGAAACCGCCTCGGCCCCGACCACTGTCCCGCCGCATCGCGCACGGCATAGACGGCCTGCCGCGGGGGCTGATCGCGGAAGAATTTTCCGCCCCGATAGAAGACGTTGTGGCCCATCGCGAGCACGGTCTTTGTCGGCGCATGGTATTCGGGGACGAAGTCGCAGCTTCCCTCCTCGGTGCCGTTGTCCGCAGGGCGCCTGCCCAGGCCGGGCACGGGCCTCGGCTCGCTCCAGGTCTTGCCGCCGTCGGCGGTCTCGGTCTCGTGCACCGGCCCGAAGTAGTCGCTGCCGGTGATCTGCGCCATGAGCATCAGTACGCGCGTCCCGCCGGACGAGGGCACGGCGCACGCCCGCGTGCTGAACCAGGTCACCCCGCCATCGCGGCCGCGGAAAACCGTCTCTCGAGCGATGTCCCCGATGATGTCTCCGGGGGTGCCGGGAGCGGCGCCGAACGAGGGGCCAGCCATCCGCCCAGCGCCCGCGGCCACGAATGACCATTTGAGAAACTCACGCCGTCTCATGTGCACCCCTCAGCGCAAGCTGCGCCAGTTCCGAATAATATGGGCAATCCCGCAGCAATTCCGCGTGCGTCCCGCGCGCGACGATTCTGCCTTCGCGCATGACATAGATTACACCGGCGCCGATGACGGTGGAAAGCCGATGCGCGATGATCAGGCAGGTGCGGTCTTTTCGAAGCGCCTCGATCGCGCGCTGGATGAGGCTCTCGGATTTCGCGTCCACCGAGGACGTGGCCTCATCGAGCAACAGGATCGGCGCGCCCTTCAGGAATGCCCTGGCCATGGCGATCCGCTGCCGCTCGCCGCCGCTGAGCCTTCCGCCGCGCTCGCCCACCGCCTCGTCCACCCCCCCGGGCAACGCGCGCACGAACTCCTCCGCGCACGCCAGCCGCAGCGCCCCCCACAGTTCCTCGTCTGTCGCGCCCGGTTTGCCCGGCAAGAGGTTCTCGCGGACCGTGGTGGCAAAAAGAAAGGTGTCCTGCGTGACGTAGCCAATCGCATCCCTCAGGCTCGCCTTGGAGAAGGACCGGATCGGTCGCCCATCCAGCAGGATCTCGCCGGATGTCGGCTCATAGAACCTTGTCAGCAGTTGGAAGAGGGTGCTCTTGCCTGCGCCCGTCGCACCGACGACGGCCGCGGTCTGTCGCGGTGCCACCCGCAGGTCCACGCCATCGACCGCCGGCGTGCGCCCCTCATACGAGAATCCCACGCCCCGGAATTCGATCTCGCCGCGCACCGCGGCCGCCTCCAGTCGCTCGCCCGCATCGAGATCCTCCTCGCGCTCATGGTCCAGGATCGCGAACACCCGCCTGGCCGATGCGAGGCCATTCTGCAGCGTCTGGTTGACGCCATGCAGCCGCGCGATGGGCTCGTAGAGGAAGCCCACCAGCAGGATGAATTTCATCAGCGCGCCGGGGGTCATGTGGCCGCCGAGGCACCAGAGCGAGCCCACGACCAGCAGCAGCACCAGTCCCGCGTTCCCGAGGAATGTCATCGCGGGAGCGTACACGGCCCATGCGACCATCAGGCGCTTTTGCATCGCGCGCAGCCGGTCGCTCCCGGCCGCGAATTCCCGCTGCTGCTCGTCCTCATGCGTGAAACTCTTGATCTGGCGGATGCCGGCGACCGTGTCGTGCAGCAGCGAATTCAGCCCGCTGGCGGCCTCGCGCGCCCGCACGGCCCGCGGCGATATCCAACGGGCGTACATCCAGCCCCCGGCCGCGATCAGCGGCGTCGGCAGCATCACGATCGCCGCCAGCCGCGCGTCCGCCGCAAACATCACCACCGCCACGATCAGTATCTGGAATACCGCCGTTGCCCCCTGCTCGATTCCCTCGAGGATCACGCGCTGCGTCGCGGGGACGTCGTCGGCCATCCGCGTCAGGATGTCGCCGGTCGCCTGGCGGTCGAACCACGCGAGGGGCAGGTGCTGGATCTTGCTATGCAGGGCCGAGCGCAGGTCGTGCGTCATGCGCTGCTCGAACTCCGTATTCACCAGCGTCCGAAAAAAGAACAGCACCTCCCGCGCGAAAAACGCCGCGAGCGCAAGGCCGCCAGCCACCCACACCTCGTCGCGTCTGCCCTTCGGGATGATGTCGTCCACGAACCACTGCACGATTCCGGGGAACACGAGGATCAGGGCCGTGCCCGCCAGCGCCAGCGCGAGCTGCAGAACGGCCATCCGCCAATGCCGCCTGGCAAATGCCACCAGCCGGCCCAACGCCGCGCCCGACCCGTCTGTAGCCCCGTCAGCCAATTCGCCTCGCCTCCATCGCCACCGCCACAGCATCCACGATCTAGGCGATTCCCGCAAGGAGAGGGGCACGCTGCCCCCGGGCCCGAGTCTGTCTCAAAACGTTATTGTCCCGTGGCTCATGGCCTTTCGATGGGGATGCGGCATGCGAGCATCCTGGGGAGGGCCCGCGGCCTCGCGGGCCGGGTTGGCCCAGGTGTCGTGCGGCCGGTGAATCGCGGACGCCGGGGCGAGCCTGTCTCAAGACTTGGTCGGGATTCGGCGTTTGGCGTCTCGCAGAGACGCTCTACAAATTTGTAGGCCGCCTGTGTCAGGCGGCGCGTTTCCAAGGGTTTTGATACAGCCTTGCCCCGGCGTCCGCACTCCACCGGTGTCGAGAGGGACATGGCACGTGCGGCCCGCGAGGCCGCGGGCCCTCCCGGCAGAGCCGCTCGCTGCGTGCGACCAGGGTTGCCATTAAGCCGCCTTCCCTCGCGTTCGACGCCGCGATAACATGCGCGGTGTGAAATCGGCATTGCTTCCCTTCGCGCTCCTTTTCGTTGCTTGCCCATTTGATGCGGGTCGAGCCTTGGTCGGCGGGCGCGAGATTTCCGCGGGAGAACTGTGCGTGGAATTTGATGCGGCCACGGGTCAACCTGTGAAAATCCTCTTTGGGCGTGAACCGATCATCACGCTGCCGACTTCGGCGCCGCCCTTCACCTTTGGCATCGGCCCGACGAACAAAGTCGTCTGGCTGTACGACATGAGGCTGGCGAGGCAGTTGGGTGACTTCCGATTGGGCAAGGATTCCGCGGAGGCCGTGGCGCGCTACGGGGATTTTGAGATCGTGGAGACGTATCGAATCCATGCCGATCCGCCGCGGCTCGATCGGTCGGCGCGCCTGACATACTCGGGCAAGGAACCGCTGAAGCTCCGTGGCGCGACATTTCAGACCTTCGGGCTCAAGGCGGAACCCGGCGGCTACGCGTGGCTCCCCGAGCGCTGGCCCGAGGCGAAGAAGTCCTTTGATGCGATGGAATCTGGTTCCCGAGCGACGAGCGCCGGGGCGACGGCCCCGCTGGTTACCGTGCTGCGTCCAGGCCTTTCGCTGCTCTGGCTCTCATGCACGGATGACATGCCCTCGACATACGTCGGACGGGGAGGGGACACCATCAACGTCGGCCAATCAGTTAACGCAGTTGGCCATCTGCGCCCCGGCCAACCGCAAGAGCTGGGCGCGGTCTCGATGCTCGTGGCCCGCGGCGACCACCGCGTCGCGCTGGGCCTGATGCCACGATGGCTCGCGGATAATGGGATCGCGTTGCCGAAGGATCGGGCCGATTGGGTTAATGGAGCAGTTTTGTACGCATTTCATCCCGGGGGGACCATCGGCAGCGGCTGGAAGGATCTTGGCGGATTTGAGGCGGCGACGCAGCGGCTGGTGCCATCGCTGGGCAGGCTCGGGGTCACCGCCGCGTGGGTCCTGCCGGTCGAATACCGCAGCCCCTACTGGCCGTTGGATTACTATAGGTTCATGGACGGCCTGGGGGACGCCGCACAGTACCGCGAACTGGTCTCGCGGCTGCACGGCGTCGGCCTCAAGGTCATCCAGGATCTTGTCCCGCACGGCGGATCGCCCGAGGCCGTCCACAACAAGGCCCACCCCGAGTTCATGCTCCGCCGCGAGGATGGCTCCACGCTCAATTACTGGCTCAACGACTTCGCCCGAAAAGACTGGCAGGATTACATCGCAGGGGTCGCCACGCACTACGTCCGAGAGTACGGCATCGAGGGCTACCGCGTGGACGCATGCATGGGTAGCAAGGAGCCCAACTGGGATCCCGGCATCGCCTATTCCCGCGCGAGCCTGGCGGGACTCTGGGGCGGGCTGCGCATGCTGGAGAGGATCCGCTCCACCGTGAAGGGCATCAAGCCGACGGACGGCGCCATCCTCGCGGAGACGCAGAGCGCCCGCCACCTGCCATTCTGCGATCTCATGTACGACTTCCGACTGTGTTACGAGACGCTCCACGGCTGGTCCAAGATGACCGCGGCTGAATTCGCCTCCGCGCTCAGCGAGAACCTCGAGGACCAGCGGCAGGTTTCATCGCCCGGCGCGCTATGGCTTCGCCACATCGAGAGCCACGACTCGCTGCGTTCCCAGCTCTGGTACGGCGTCGAAGGGATGCACGCCTTCTACGCCCTCGCCGCGTGGATCGATGGCGTGCCCATGATCTATCAGGAGATGGAAAAGGGCCACGCTCCGGCGCTCCGGCGCATCAACGAGATCCGCCTCGCGCGACCCGAACTGGCGCGCGGTACCGCCAACTACCGCGACGTGAAATGCGACACGCCCGGTGTCTTCACGTGCCTCCGCACGATGGGGGAACGGCAATCCGTCGCCGCCATCAACTTCAATCGCGAGCCCGTCCGCGCGAAGATCACATGGCCCGGCGGTTCGGGCGAGGCGGAGTTGCGCCCACTCGGCTACACGGTCCTGCCGCCACCGCCGCCCGAACCCACAGAACCAACCGCCGCCGGGGTACCCGAGCCCGCGGCGCGTCAGGGGGATGCCGTGGTCTTCGATGGTGCCGAGGAGTGGTTCGTCGATACCGCCGAGGGCCGCCTCCGCGACAACTTCGTGCCGCTTCGGCCCGACAAGGATCTCGCCGAATCCGGCAGCATCTATCGCCGGCCGCAGGGCACCCCCGATATCTGGCGCAACGACATGCAGCCGCTGCATCCAACGCGCGCCACCGTGAGCGTGCTCCGCAGGAATAGGGGATGGACGTTACTTCGGCCCAAGTCCGCCACAGGCCCAGACCTCCGCCTCGTCGAACGCCATGAGGGGAAACGGCAGCTCGCGCTCGTCGGACTCGGCAATGGCGCGTGGGAGGTCACCGCCGCGGCGCAACCTCCGCCACCTCCCGATCCCACGGAACCCAGCGACTTCGGCGGCGTCACGCTCCGCGTCGTCGGCCCCGATTACATCATCGCCAACAAACACTATGAGATCGTCCTGGGTCGCCAGGGCGGCGTCATCCGCTGGCTCCGCGCGAATGGCAAGACTCTCACGCGCGACTGGGACCTCTATGGCGATCAGGAATATTTCCGCACCGAGCACGCGAGTCGGATGAATGCAGCGAACGAGGTTGAAAGCGCGATCCGCATCATCCCCGAGAAAGGTGCGCTCAACCTCGCGTTCGAGGGACAGATCCGCGGCTCCAATCGCTTCGCGCGGAAACGGCCGCCCGTGTGGTTTCGCACCGAATACCGGTTTGATGCGACACCCAGGCTCCAGCAGAAATGGGCATTCCGCACCGAAAAACCCTTCCGCGACAAGAGGGCCTTCCTCGCCATGTGGGTCGAGATCCCCGAGGCCGAGAAGGTCCGATTCCTGCGCGACGACGGGGCCGCTTCGTTCGTGGGCCCGCTCGCACCCTCCCGCGAACGCTCCGGACAGACCCGCGGCAACCCCGCCCCGAACGCCATCGAGTTCCTCGGCCCCGGCGACAGTTCCCTGCGCCTGTGCCGAATCGTCGCGCCCGATGTCCCCTGCAACTTCTTCATGCAGGGCCGCCGACTCTTCGCCTCGGTCATCGAGGGCAGCAACGCCTCCATGGACGAAGGCCGATGGTACGAATTCGCGGCTGACTGGAGCATCGGCCCGTAGGAGCCCGCTTGCGGGCGATTCCTCGCGGGCGATCGGACCTACGGGACCGGCGCGCATCGCCCGCAAGCGGGCTCCTGCGGGCATCCGGAGGACCACGCATCCAAGCCCCTTGAAAAAACCGATATTGACCGCAGCCCAACGGGATTTAGTTTAATCACTAAACACGCTGCGTCGGTGCTGGGCGCGGTGCCCGGCCGAGGCGCGGCAGGAGGTAGCGTCACATGAAGCATTCATTGAGCAGGAGGCGGTTCATCGGGAGGTCGATTGGCTACGCGGGGGCGGTGGCGCTGGCGCCGAGGGTGTGGTCACAGGCGCAGGGGGCGAACGAACGGGTGCGGATAGCGATCGTGGGTTTGGGCGCCAAGACGAAGAATGGCGGCAAGGGCACGGCGCACATCGAGGCATTCCGCAAGCTGGAAGGCGTGGAGGTCGCGGCGCTATGCGATGTCGATACCGCTTTTCTTGAGCGCGAGGTGGCGAAGTTCACGGAGCGGGGCGAGACGGTCAAGACGTACACCGATTACCGGAAGCTTCTTGAGGACAAGTCGATCGATGCGGTGGTGATCGCGACGCCGAACCACTGGCATTCACTGATGACGATCTGGGGCGTGCAGGCGGGCAAGGACGTGTACTGCGAGAAGCCCGTTTCGCACAACGTCTGGGAGGGGAGGCGCGCGGCGGACATCGTCGCGAAATCCGACCGGATCGTGCAGGCGGGGACGCAGTCGCGCTCGGACCCCGGCGTGCGCGAGTCGCTCGCTTGGATCAAGGCCGGGAACCTCGGCAAGATCCTGTACATCCGGGGCCTGTGCTACAAGAACCGGCCGAGCATCGGCAAGGTCACTGGCCCGCAGCAACCGCCCGCGACGGTGGATTACGATCTTTGGTCGGGCCCGCGCGAGAAGGAACCGCTCATGCGCGAGAACCTTCACTACGACTGGCACTGGTTCTGGCACACGGGCAACGGCGACATCGGCAACCAGGGCATCCACGAGATGGATCTCTGCCGCTGGTTCCTCGGGCAGGGCAAGATCGCCCCGAGCGTCATCAGCGTCGGCGGGCGCTTCGGCTATATCGATGACGGCCAGACGCCGAACACCCAGATCACTCTCTTCGGCTATGAGCCGGCCCCGCTGATCTTCGAGGTTCGCGGGTTGCCACTCTATCGGGATTCCAAGACCGGTCCCCGGTACCGCGCCGCGGCATCGGGCGTGGGGATCGTCGTCCACTGCGAGGGCGGGTACCTCATCCGCGGCACCGCCTACGACAAGGATGGCAAGAAGATGAAGACCTTCGAAGGCGACATGGGCGGCGGCCACCAGGCCAACTTCATCGCCGCCGTGCGCAGCCGGAAGAAGGCGGACTTGAACTGCCCCTTCATCGAGGGACATCTCTCCAGCGCCCTCTGCCACATGGCGAACATCAGTTATAGGCTGGGGCAGCCCGCGCGGCCCGAGGCCATCGTCGATGCGCTCGCCAAATACCCATCGGCGGTCGAAACGGCCGGCCGCATGACTGAGCACCTACAGGTCAACGGCGTCGATATTTCCGCGCAACTCGCAAACCTCGGCCCATGGCTCACCATGGACCCCGACAAGGAGCGCTTCACCGGGCCCCTCGCCGAGCAGGCGAACGCCATCCTCATGGATACCTACCGCGAGGGCTTCAAGGTCCCGGAGAAAAGCTGATCCGAAAATAGGGACCTCGAAATACGCTGAATGCGCGAGTGACGGCTCGTCCTTGAGGCGCGCCCCGATATGGTTGGAGTACAGGCTTCAGCCTGCCGCGCTATCCCCACGGCGTGACCCGAGACTTCGGGCGCCGTTCGCGGGCCCGGCTCGTGCCCAGAACCAGGATCCGGGCCGGGAGGGTTTTGGAATGCGGTGGCAGAGTCCGGCAACCGCCGGACGGCGCCACCGCTTTGGCAGCGCGCGAAGCGAGAGCCGGGACCATCGGATTCGGCTCCGCCAGAGGCAAAAGCGGTGCCGCCGGATGGGATCTGACTCGAAAATTCAGATGCCGGGCAGTGGGAGCCTGCTTGCAGGCGATCCCATGCGCGAATCGCGCGCAAGCGCGCTCCTACGTCCCATTTTCTGCCCCGGTGGTGCCCCGAATGCCTGCCGCCGGTGTTGCGGGCCCGTCACACCCGGACGCCGGGGCCGGCGTCCCTCCCAGCCGTGGACAAAGTCGCCCCGGCCGATTCTCCCTGCCTTACTGAGTTCCAGATTGCCTGAGACTGGCGCCGGTCCCGTTGGACAGCGAGAGTCCCGTTAGGTGGCCAGAATAGCCAGAGATATCTGGGCTGCGTGCCAATGTGGGTCATTTGCTCGATCCGACGTGCCAAATTGGCGCCTCGGGGGTGCCGCCGAACGCCATGCGGCCATCGCAATACGCTTATAATAAGCATATTACGATACTTTCCAACAAAGGCACGGATCTTGCCAAGAAGAGGCATGGCGAAAGTATTGGGCATTGATTTGGGCACGACGAATTCGTGCATGGCCGTGATGGAGGGCGGGGAGCCCACCGTTCTGGAGAATTCTGAGGGTGGGAGGACGACGCCGTCCGTTGTGGCATTCAGCAAGACCGGCGAGCGCTTGGTCGGCCAGGCCGCCAAGCGTCAGGCGATCACGAATCCCGCCAACACGATCTTTTCCGTAAAGCGGTTCATGGGTCGCAAGTACGCCGAGATCCCCGAGGAGGCCAAGCGCATCCCGTACAAGGTCGTCCAGGCCTCGAATGGCGACGCCCACATCGAGGTCATGATCAATGGCGAGCCCAAGCGCTTCAGCCCGCCCGAGATCTCCGCGATGATCCTCGGCAAACTCAAGGCCGATGCCGAGGCCAAGCTCGGCGAGCCCATCAAGCAGGCCATCATCACCGTGCCCGCATATTTCAACGACTCCCAGCGGAACGCCACCAAGGACGCCGGCACCATTGCCGGCCTCGAGGTGCTCCGCATCATCAACGAGCCCACCGCGGCCTCCCTCGCGTACGGCCTGGACAAGAAGAAGGACGAGAAGATCGCTGTCTATGACCTGGGCGGCGGCACCTTCGACATCTCCGTGCTGGAGATCGGCGATGGCGTCTTCGAGGTCAAGGCCACCAATGGCGATACCCACCTCGGCGGCGACGATTGGGATAACACCGTCATCGACTGGCTGCTGGCGGAATTCAAGGCCGACAGCGGCATCGACCTCCGCAAGCAGGCCGACGCCATGCAGCGCCTCAAAGAGGAGGCCGAGAAGGCCAAGATCGCCCTCTCTTCGGCGCAGGAATACGAGATCAATCTTCCGTTCATCACCGCCGACCAGTCCGGCCCGAAGCACCTGCAGCGCAAGATCACCCGCGCCAAACTCGAGCAGCTCACCGACCGCCTCTTCGAGCGCACCATCGGCCCCGTGCGCTCGTGTCTCAAGGATGCCAAGCTCAACGAGGCCCAGATCGACGAGCTCGTCCTCGTGGGCGGCATGACCCGCATGCCCAAGGTCGTCGATACCGCGCGCAACCTCATCGGAAAAGAACCCCACAAGGGCGTCAACCCCGACGAGGTCGTCGCCGTCGGTGCCGCCATCCAGGGCGGCGTCCTCAAGGGCGAGGTCAAAGATGTCCTCCTGCTCGACGTCACCCCGCTCACGCTGGCCATCGAGACCCTCGGCGGCGTCGCCACCCCGATGATCCCGCGAAATACCACGATCCCCACGCGGAAATCCCAGATCTTCTCGACCGCCGCCGACAGCCAGCCCGGCGTCGAGATCGTCGTCCTTCAGGGCGAGCGCCCCATGTCCCACGACAACAAGCAGCTCGGCCTCTTCCGCCTCGAGGGCATCCCGCCCGCCCCCCGCGGCGTCCCACAGATCGAGGTCACCTTCGACATCGACGCCAACGGCATCCTCCACGTGTCCGCCAAGGACAAGGGCACCGGCCGCGAGCAGAAGATCTCGATCTCCGGCTCCTCGGGCCTCTCCAAAGACGAGGTCGAAAAGATGCGCCGCGATGCCGAGGCCCACGCCGAGGACGACCGGCGCACGAAAGAGGCCGCCGAGAACCGAAACAACGCCGACAACGCCGCGTACGGCGCCGAGAAACTTCTCAAGGACTTGGGCGACAAGGTGCCCGCCGACACGAAATCCAAGATCCAGGCCCGCATCGACCGCGTCCGCGAGACGCTGAAGGGCGAGGACACCGACGCCATGAAGACGGCCTCCGACGAGCTCAATCAGGAGCTCCAGGCCATGTCCGCCGATTTGTACAAGCACGCCGCCGATCAGACCGCCACCGCCCAGGCCACGGGCGCGACCGGCGGCGAAACCGGCCCCAAGAAAGGTGGCGACGGCGACGTCATCGATGCGGAGGTCGTCGACGATAAGAGCTGAACCCATTTCAGAACATGCCGAGCGCGCGCTCGAAACCGACGGACCAGGCCCAAGGGGCCGGGGCCTGAGGCCGGTCGCAAAGCAAGGCGGATCTAAGAAAAACGCAACCACTAAAGGAGGCAACAACATGGCAGCAAAAGCAGCAAAAATACGGCCCCTCGGGGACCGGGTGCTGGTCAAGCCCGTCAAGGAAGAGGAAGTGAAAAAGGGCGGCATCATCATCCCGGACACCGCGAAGGAAAAACCTTCCGAGGGCGAAATCGTGGCCGTCGGCACCGGCAAACTCAACGACAAGGGGGAGAAGATCCCCTTCGTGGTCAAGGTCGGCGACCGCGTGCTCCACAGCAAATACGGCGGCACCGAGGTCAAGCTCGACGACCAGGACTACCTGATCATGCGCGAGGAAGACATCCTCGGCGTCATCGGCTGACCCAACCCAATACGAAAGGAGTGATTCATCATGCCAGCTAAACAGATGCAATTTGACGAGGCGGCGCGCCAGTCGCTGCTCCGCGGAATCGAGAAACTCGCCCGGGCGGTCACCGCCACCCTGGGGCCCAAGGGCCGCAATGTCGTGCTCGACAAGAAATTCGGCTCGCCGGTCATCACCAAGGACGGCGTCACCGTCGCCAAGGAGATCGAACTGGAGTGCGCCTACGAGAACATGGGCGCCCAGCTCGTCCGTGAGGTCGCCAGCAAGACCAGCGACGTCGCGGGCGATGGCACCACCACCGCCACCGTGCTCGCCGCCGCGATCTATCGCGAGGGCCTGCGCAACGTGACGGCCGGGGCCAACCCCATCAGCCTCCAGCGCGGCATCCTCAAGGCCTCCGACGCCATCGTCGAGGGCCTCGCGAAGATCAGCAAGAAGGTCCAGGACAAGGACCAGATCAAGCAGGTGGCCACCGTCTCCGCCAACTGGGACTCGACCATCGGCGACATCATCGCCGACGCGATCGAGAAGGTCGGCAAGGATGGCACCGTCACCGTCGAGGAAGCCAAGACCATCGAGACGACGCTGGACGTGGTCGAGGGCATGCAGTTCGACAAGGGCTACATCTCCCCCTACTTCGTCACCAACGCCGAGGAACTCGAGGCGGTTCTGGAGAACTGCTACATCCTCATCTACGAGAAGAAGGTCTCGAGCCTGAAGGACTTGCTCCCGCTGCTTGAGAAGACCGCCAAGGTCGGCCGCCCGCTGCTGGTGATCGCCGAGGACGTCGAGGGCGAGGCCCTCGCGACCCTCGTGGTCAACAAGCTGCGCGGCACCATCCAGGTCTGCGCCGTCAAGGCCCCCGGCTTCGGCGACCGCCGCAAGGCCATGCTCGAGGACATCTCGATCCTGACCGGTGGCAAGTGCATCACCGAGGACCTCGGCATCAAGCTCGAGAACGTCCAGCTCGAGGACCTCGGCCAGGCCAAGCGCGTGACCGTCGATAAGGAGAACACCACCATCATCGAGGGCAGCGGCAAGGCCTCCACGATCAAGGGCCGGATCGAGCAGATCCGCAAGCAGATCGACGAGACCACCTCCGACTACGACCGCGAGAAGCTCCAGGAGCGCCTCGCGAAGCTGGCCGGCGGCGTCGCCGTCATCAATGTTGGCGCGGCCACCGAGACCGAGATGAAGGAGAAGAAGGCCCGCGTCGAGGACGCCCTGCACGCGACCCGCGCGGCCATCGAGGAGGGCATCGTCGCCGGCGGCGGCGTCGCCCTCATCCGCTCCCAGAAGCAGCTCGACTCCCTCAAACTCGATGGCGACGAGGCCATCGGCGTCGCGATCGTGCGCCGCGCCGTGGAGCAGCCGCTCCGCGCGCTCGCCGATAATGCGGGCGTCGAGGGTTCCATCGTGGTCGAGCGCGTGAAGTCCGGCTCGGCCAACGAGGGCTATAACGTCGCGAGCAACAAGTACGAGGACCTGCTCAAGGCGGGCGTGGTCGATCCCACCAAGGTCACCCGCATCGCCCTGCAGAACGCGGCGTCCATCGCCGGCCTCCTGCTCACCACCGAGGCGCTCGTCAGCGAGAAGCCCGAGGACGAGAAGAAGGCCAAGGGCGGCGCGCCCGGCGGCGACATGGGCGGCATGGGCGGCATGGACTACTGATCCAGACCGCGTCATGCGCCAATGGCGCTTGCGCAAGATTGGCGGGCCCGGGAAACCGGGCCCGCTTTTTTTATGGGTCAAGGACTCACGGAGAATGGGGGTTCGCCCGGAGCCTGTCGAAGGACGGACGCGCCACGCGAGCATCCCTGGGAGGGCCCGCGTCCTGAGGCTGTCTCAAGACCTTTAGAAACGCGCCGCCTGACACAGGCGGCCTACAGATTTGTAGGGCGTCTCTGCGAGACGCCATCTGCCTCATCCTTCCCGGCTTCCTGAGTTCCCGATAAAAAACGCGAAACACCAGATTCCTTCGTCAGTTCGGCGCTCCAATCAGGAACTCAGGGGGGCAGGAAACGAAACGGGCGCATCCGTCCGCCGCATCCCGACCAAGTTTTGAGACACGCTCTCCTCGCGGGCCGGCGTCCCTCCCGCGCCACCGGCTGCGGCCAATCCCATTTCGCCGATGGAGAAATCAGTGTCAATCGAATCGCCTCGTCGTTTGACCTCGGCGCATCGGCGCGCAAATATCGTTGAAGTTTATGCGCCCCATCTCCGTCGCGATGCTCTTCGTCTGGGCGCCACTCGTGCCTGCTCCCTCCGCAGGTTCGAGCGCGACCATGCTGGCGGCCCTCGCATCGCCCGTGCTGTTTCGCGGCGATGCCCGCACGGCGTATCGCGATCCCGCCGCGATATATCACGAAGGAACCTTCCACCTCTTTTTCACCCTGGTTCGGGCGGGCGACGACGGCGTCCCGTTCCTGCACCTGGCCAGCAGCCGATCGCGCGATCTCGTTTCGTGGAGCGAGCCCCGCCTGCTCACGCCCGCCGACCGCCGACTCAACTACTCGAGCCCGGGGAATGTTGTCCGCTTCGGCGGCGAGTGGGTCATGTGCCTGCAGACCTATCCGCGCCCCAAGGGCGAGAAATACGGAGACGCAACGTCGAGGCTTTGGATCATGCGCAGCCCCGACCTTGAGGCGTGGGGCGCGCCCGAGCTGCTTCGCGTCAAGGGTCCCGATGTGCCGTTCGAGTCCATGGGACGGATGATCGATCCCTTCCTGCACCAAGACGCCGCCGATTCCGGCAAGTGGTGGTGCTTCTACAAGCAGAAGGGCGTGAGCTGGTCGTGGTCGCGCGACCTCCGGGAATGGGTTTTCGCGGGATCGGCCGAGGCTGGGGAGAACGTGTGCGTGGTCCGCGACGGCGACGAATACACCATGTTTCACTCGCCCCGCAACGGCATTGGCATCAAGCGCAGCGCCGACCTCCACCAGTGGCGCGACTGCGGGCTGCTCACGCTGGGCCAGTCGCATTGGCCGTGGGCCGCGGGGCGCATCACCGCCGGCTTCGTCCTCGATGCCCGCACCATCCCCGGCGTCGCCAAATGGCTCATGTTCTTTCACGGCTCCGCCTTTCCCGAGGAAGATCCCCGCGGCGGTTTCGATAACCACGCCAGCATCGGCATCGCGTGGAGCGACGACCTGGCTCACTGGTCATGGCCCGAGGATCATGCCGAGCACCGCGAGCGACCGTGACAGATATCGGTTGGGATCGGCCTCGCGGCTCTCGTAGGAGCCCGCTTGCGGGCGATCTTTCTTTCAAGGAAGGCGCGCCTCCCTGCGCCGAACAAGGTCGTTGACGGCGCGATGGGCCGCGAGCCACGATGGCGCGTTGAGAGTTCTCGGCCCTATCCGCTGGCTGGCCTGCGCCGCCCTCATCCCGTGGGGCGGTGCCGCGGCGGAAATCCAACGGCCCGAGTGGCAGAAATCCCGCGTGACGCTGGATCGCTGCCTCACGCGGGAAGAGTTTCGCATCTACTACGCGCTTGAGGGCCCGGACGCGATCCCGCGCGAAGATCGCGCGGACACCGATGGCGATGGCGTGCCAGACAAAATCCAAAACCTCGCGCTCCAGTTGTTTGCGGCCCGACGCATGTACGTCGAGGTCATGGGCCTGCGGCATCCTTTCGACAGCCCGAGGTATCGCGGCAGGGTCAAGTATTTCGATGTTCACGTTCGCGGTATGAAGAATCGGGGAACTGCGGGTGATGCCATCGTCAACTTTCATCGGCCCACCGACCCGCCAGAGGGCATCGAGGTCCTCAGCATCGATATCGACAAGAACATCGGCGCCCGCAACCTCACGCCCGCGCACGAACTGTTCCACGAGTTCCAGAACGGCTACACGCTGTTCAAGAACGCCTGGTACACGGAGGGCACGGCAAGATGGTCGGAATCCGCCTTCCGCGCGGGCGTCGGCCGCGCGGAATCGAAGCCCGCGACCCGGGCCGGAGTGGATAAGCTCTTCGTGCTCAGTTACGCCGCCGATGGTTTCTGGAATGCCCTCGCGCAGGCCGCCGATCCCAAAGGCGCGCTGGCCCTGCCCGATTCTTTGAAGGCCATGCGTTACTTGGGCGATCCGAAACCCATCATCGAGGATGACCTCCTGCATGGCGTGGCCTTCATCAGGGCGTTGCTCGAGGAACTCGATCGGGAGGATGACATCGCCTCGCGCGAGGCGGGCCTCGACCCGTTGGACTGGCCCGAGGCCCGGCAGCGTTCGCCCGAAAACAACCGGTACATCTGGAGAGCCGTGGCCGAAGTTTGCCGGCGTCTCAAGATCGAGCCGCCCGGTCCGCCGTTGGAATGAAGCCCCATCTCCCTCGATCGGGCTCCAGTAACCGCCGGGAGGGTCCGCGGCCTGAGGCTGTCTCAAAAGTCGCGCCCAGAGTTCACAGCAGGCCGCCTGACGCAGGATAAGGTGCAGGCAAGACTCGTGGTGCGGTCCTTCCTTTGGAGCGCGGTGGCAACGCCACCGCTTTGGAACGGCGCGAAGCGACGCCTCGGCTTGGCCCCCGACGCCCCGGCTCCGCCGGCGGCGCACTCCAAGAACTGGCGCATCCATCGATGTGCCGTTCGTTGCCCGGTGGGACGCCGCACAGCACTTGCCGCCCGCATCAGCCGGGAGGGACGCCGGCCCCGGTGTCCGCGATTCACCAGCGGCGCGACACCTGGGCCCACCCGGCCCGCGAGGCCGCGGGCCGGGTGGGCGATGCCCGCATGGCGTGCCCAAGATCCTGTGCGGCGTCTCCGTGAGACGCCGCAAGTCAAGGCGAACGCCATGCGCCGCCCGTGCCAGACGACATTCGGACACAGAACGCGCCGCCAAGAAGCTCAGTTGCCCAAGTCGACACGTCCCTCGAAGGGTCCAGGCCCATGGAACGCTCTTGTTTTCACACAGCCTCGGGCCGGCGTCGCTCCCCGGCGGCTTCTCCCGTGCGCGGGCCGAAAGGATGTCTGCCCCTCGGGAGTCAAACGCGACGTAGGAGCGCGCTTGCGCGCGACTTGAATCGCCTGCGGGGATGCTCCTACCACGGAATTCCCACAACCTTTGAGCGAGGCGCCCGGACGGGTTTGACAAGGGATCGGGATTGGGTTGCGATGTGCTGCCGCAAGGAGACGAAACGCCCGCGCCCCGAACGGCAGAGAGACCGCCATGAACAAGCGAGAGAATCTCGAATTGCTCCTGAAGGGCGGATCGCCCCCATGGATCCCGTTCACCCTGGACGTGGGGGGCGTGCCCGGATTCACCGATCCGATACAACGCCGCTTCGAGGAGGAAACCGGCGCGCGCGATCCCGCGGAGTTCTTCGATTATGATTTTAGGACGTTTTCGCTGAAGGCGCGCTTCGGGGGCGAGGATCCCCGCGCTGCGCATCGCTCGCTGCCCGCGTCGGCGAGTGTGCGGTTCGACGAATGGGGCATCGGCCATGAGGCGGAAGGACTCGAGGGCACCTACGAGCGCATGCACTGCCCGCTGGCCCACGTGGAAAACATCCGCGACGTGGAGCGCTACCCGATCCCGATCATCGAGGAATCGCCGTCGTTTCCTCAGATCGCCGATTTCCACGGGCGCGGGTATCCGGTCTTTGGATATGCCGGGAGCATCTACGAGTGGTCTTGGTGGCTGCGCGGCATGGAGGCCTTCATGATGGACCTGCTGGATGAGCCGGCCCTGGCGGAAGCCATCACCCGGCGGGTCACCGATTATACCAAGGCGCTCGCCTGCGCCTCGGCGGCGGCGGGCATCGACGTGCTCTGTTTCTATGACGATGCGGGCTCGCAGCAGGCCATGCAGATCGCGCCGGACCTGTGGCGGCGGTTCATCAAGCCGCGCTGGGCGGAGGTGCTCGATGCCGTGCGCGCCATCAGCCCGGGGACATACTTCTTCCTCCACAGCTGCGGGAACATCGCCGCCATCGTCCCGGACGTGATCGACCTCGGCTTCCACGTGCTCCACCCGCTCCAGCCGGAATGCCTGGATGCCACGCGCATCAAACGCGAGTTCGGTTCCCGCATCGCGTGCTGCGCCACCGTCAGCGCCCAGCGGATCCTCCCGTTTGGCAAACCCGAGGAGGTCCGGGCCGAGGTGCGCCGCCTGAAGCGGGAGATGGGCGACGACCGCCGCTGCATCCTGTGCCCGTCGAACCGCATCCAGCCCGAGACGCCGTGGGAAAACGTGGTGGCATTTGCCGAGGCCGCCAGACAGGAAGAAGAATGAGACCTCTGGAAATCGTCGCACTGATCGTGTTGCCCCTCGTCGCCGGACTTGGCGCGTCCCCAACGGCAGCGGCCGACTATGACCTCCTGATCACGAACGCGCGGATCGCCGATGGCACGGGGGCACCGCTGACCGCGGGTAGCATCGCGATCAAGGAGGGGCGCGTTGTCGCCATGGGCCAGGTCGCCGGCACCGCGGCGGCGCAGATCGACGCCTCGGGCCGGGTCGTCGCGCCGGGTTTCATCGATGTGCACACCCATTCGGAGAAGATCCTCGAACTGCCGATGGCGGAGAATTTCCTGCGCATGGGCGTGACCACGATCGTCACCGGCAACTGCGGTGGCTCGCGCACCGACGTCGAAAAATTCCTCGCCGGCCTCGAGGGGGAGAAGGTCGCCCTGAACGTGGCCACGCTCATCGGGCACAATGCCGTCCGCCAGAAGGCCATGGGCGGCAATCTGCAACGCGCGCCCACGGCGGAGGAACTGGCCGAGATGAAGGCGCTGGTCGGAAAGGCGATGGCGGATGGCGCCGTCGGCCTGAGCACCGGCCTCATCTATCCCCCCGGCAGTTTCGCGAAACCGGAGGAGATCATTGAACTGGCGAAGGTGGTCGCGGCGCACGGCGGGATCTACGCCAGCCACATGCGCGCCGAGACGATCAAGATCTTCTCCGCGCTGGAGGAACTCATCCGTGTCGCGCGCGATGCGAGCGTCCGCGCCGAGGTCTCTCACATCAAGGTCACCGGACCGAGCGCCTGGGGCAAGGCCGGCGAGGTCCTGGCGCTGCTCGACAAGGCCCGCTCAGAGAGCCTGTCCATCACGCACGACATGTACTTGTACACGGCCTCGAGCACCGGCATCGCCCAGCTCATCCCCGACAGCGCCCGCGAGGGGAGCCGCACGAACTTCATCGCCCGGATCGAGGACCCCGCAAAGAAGGCGGCAATCAAAGATGAGATGAGGGCGACGCGCGAGCGCCTCGGCCGTGAGGATTACGGCTACGCCGTGATCTCTAAATTCAAGGCGGACCCATCGCTCAATGGAAAGACGATTCCCGAGGCCGCCAAGCTCGTGCGGGGTTCGGACGCCATCGACGACCAGGTGGAACTGATCTTTGACATCGAGCGCCGCGGCGGGGGCAGCGCCATCTATCACGGGATGAATGAACCCGACGTGCAGACGTTCCTCCGCCATCCGCTCACCATGATCGCCAGCGACGGGGCGCCCTGCCGCCTCGGCGAGGATCTCCCGCACCCTCGCAGCTATGGCAACAACGCCCGCGTCCTGGGCCGCTACGTCCGCGAACTGAAACTGCTCACCCTCGAGGAGGCCATCCGCCGCATGACCTCGTTGCCCGCACAAACCTATCGGCTCGCGGACCGCGGCCTCCTCAAACCCGGCGCATGGGCCGACATCGTTGTCTTCAACCCGGACAAGGTCGCCGACGCCGCGACCTTCGAGCGCCCACACCAATACGCCATGGGTTTCGACCACGTTCTCGTCAATGGTGTGTTCGTCATCCGAGATGGCAGCCTCATCGACGCGAAAGCCGGCCAACCGCTGCGGATGGGGAAATAACACGTGGTCCAGCCCTCGCTCGCGGTGGCGCAGGCAATCCTGCCTGCGGCGAAACCACCGACATTATGCCCGACCATCTCAGACATGGCATCCTTAGCGTGATGGCCATAGTATCGGTACTACCTCCGTGGCTTTGCATCTCGATCTTAAACCGCCGCAGGTCGACGTAGGAGCGCGCTTGCGCGCGATCGCCATCGCCCGCTAGCCTGCATATTTCACGCTTCCGCGTGAAATATGCAGGCTCAAAGGAAAACCGCGCTCCGAAGAACGCGACTTTGAAGGGTCTGGGGCCACCGGTCCGCGAAACACACTCCGCAACCGCGAGAAACCCCAGTTTTTGCCTGACCTTTCCCAATAAATGGCTTTCATGGCGCGGTTTTCCCAGAGCCCGGAATTTCACAGCCGGCAGGCTGTGAAATATCCGGGCTAGGAGGCTCCGGTTTCGTCGTCCAAAGCCTCGTCAGCGCCGAAAAGGGCGACGCAGCGACGTAAAAAGCCGCGACTACGAGAAAAAAGCCGACGCGATCGCGGGAAAAAATCTCGCCCGCGTCGTTTTCACCCTCGTTCATCCGCCAAAAAGCTCCGACGTCGTCGCTCAAAGCCTCGCCGCCGCCGAAAAAAACATCGACCGCGAGGGAATAATCTACGCGCGAGAGGGGAAATACGACGCCCACGAGGAAAAAACCGACGCGCCAGGTTCAGTACCGACGGTGCCAGACGTGCCATTGGAGTGGAGGGGTCATTGGTAGAGAGGTTAACTCTTGAAACTTGAAATCGCCGTCTGAACGCATCGAGTCCCGCGGCGAGTTTCCGGTCCAATTGCGCCGACGCCTCGACCCGATTCACCGCGCGCGTCCCCCGGCCTGATGGCGGCACCCGAATTCCCGCGGCTTTCCCATCTGGAACTCAGGAAGGGAGGAACCCAAAGCCTCTTCCTGATTTCCTGAGTCCCTGACCGATTCCAACAGCGAATCGGCCGCGGCGACGTCAGAGGTCCCCGGCCGTCTCGACCGTCTGTTCGCCGCCCAATCCTCGGCCATCGCCATGCGATACGACCTCCGCACCCGCCCATTTCCCCGCACCATGACGTGACACACCGCGCCCCCAAATTCCACCCGAATGGCCCCGGCCTTGCGGAAGCAGAACGGAACCCCCGCCGACTTTCAAGTTTCAAGAGTTGACCCCAGTTGCAGATGCAACAGATGCAAAATCTGCAGAGCCTTCTGTCTGGCGACAATCTGGACTGGACTGCCCACGCTATCCCAAAACATATGCTTGACACATGGCTTCGGCGCGAGACGATCCCAAGCATGGAGGGCGATGTTCGGCGGCCGACCAGAGAGATTTCGGGTGGGCGCGACCCGCAGCGTCGCGAACTGCCGACTACTCGACTACTGATTCTCGCAACTGCCGCGGTGTTGGGCCTGTTTGGTGGCGTGCCGCACTCCTACGCAGGAACCAGGGGCGGTCAAGCCCGTCAGAAGCAGAAGCCTCAGGCTGCCAATCCTGCGAAGAAGTCGACCCTGGATTCCGAGCGCACTGAAGGTAAGGCGTTGCCCGGCAATGTTCCCACTCAAGCAATGCACTACACCGCTACTTGCGTGTTCACGGATGCGAAGGGCGATACGTACAAGATGTTCATGGCAGACGGCGCGCGCGAGCCCATCGCTGTCGCGATATACCCTGAAGGCCAAGACACTGCCAACCCCGCAAACATGACGTTCCTCCACTATACCGTAGGGGGCAAGAAATATGAGATTATCAAGGCCATCGGGAATAAGGCCGCGATCTACTGCGCAAGAGACCTCAGGACGTTCGAGATTGGCTATCTTGATGCCGAGGGATATAAACCTGCATCGGCCGCGCAACCGACCCAGGTTGATTCGAGGGTTAAGATGCTGCTCCTTAAAGGCAACGACAATAACGACTACACTCTTCTGCTCGACGATCGCGGCGACCCGATCTGGTACGCTGCCCAAACACACGACGTCGCCCAGCCCGGCACTGTTTTGATCGGGCTCGGTCAAAATTCCGGTCGAAAAATGAAATTCACAAGCGGCGGATTTGTGAGCGAACCGTGAGCGCAGTGGGTCCGGGATCAACTCTCGACTCTTGACATTTCCGCAGGCCGCTCCGTTTGTCACCAGTGTTGGGCCGCGGCTTTCTTCGGAGCCCAGAACCACGGCTGGTGATCGGTTGTTCCGATTTGAGTCGAAGAGTTGGAGATGTCTGGTGGGTGTTCGAGGATCTCGCTCGTCCGGCCTCCGCGCGCTCCGGGCGTGTCGCGCGGAGCCCTTCGCCGCGCCCGCGCCCTCGACAAGAACACCTGGGCGTGACAGACTTCCCAAGCATTTCTTCGCCGGCTTAGCTCAGTGGTAGAGCAGCGGTTTTGTAATCCCTATATCTTCCTGAATATCAGATACTTACAACGCAAACTCGCGCACGCTCGGTCACGTTTAGGCACGCAAGATCCCGTTAAATGTCAACTATCTGGCTGAGGGGATTTCCTCCGTCTTTTTAGAATTGCTTCGCGTCGCGCGCGCGCGCGTGGCAAGGCTTTTCGAAGACGTCATGGAGCCGTTTTTGCGCTGCCTTTTGGGACTTCACTGGCAACTGAAAGCCAGCGCACGACCCGATTCAGGGCAATCCAATTTGGCGCTGCTTGGCGAGAGGAGAATTCCTCCGATAGAATCAACTTAAGCCACTCGACTGACATCTTGTGGCGCGCGAGATAGGCCTTGATGGGTTTGTTGGCAGTCCTCCGATCATTCGGATCTGGCGGACTCCATCCTTCAGGTATGGAGCCATGCGCCTCGAGCCATGCCTTCCGGCGAGCCCGTTTTCCAAGGATCTTTGCCCACTCACGGGGGCAGGCGACCTTCAGTGCGTTCCAGTATTCCAGCGCCAGCCGCGCGTGGGCGCATGCCGCGTTTTCATCCTCGGAGGTGAGATCGCGGATTGGGTCCACGTGATAGACGAGCCGCCAGCACACGAGGCGAGTATGGCGGGAAGGGGATGGGGCGGTATCAAGGCAGGTGTTCACGATAGCTGAACATTCCCCACCCTATGGCGATCATCAAACCAAACTCGCAATCAGGGACCCATCAACCTCAAGAGTGCTCTTCTGGCCATCTTGCGCACTCGCACTCATGGCGGATCATCCACTTGTCCCGTGGGCATCCACTGTCAGGGTCGACGAATACGCGACCGAGGTTTCAACCCAATTGCAGCAACATGCCTCCAGCTGCCATCGACACCGGACCGCCCCTGTCTCACCCCTAACGGTATCTTAATGCCCATGCTAGGCGTCGGGCCCAAAAACTGTGGAAAGTTCCGTGCGCGCTCGGTATCCTTTCAATCTGTGCCTATAACGCGATTGGGGATCCTTGCTTGGTCTGGTGCGGCCAGACTTCCGTTTTCTGAAATCCCCATTCCGAATTTCTGAGCCATGCCTACCGAAGCCGATACCTGTAGGAAGTACGTTTTGCCGAAGCTGTACGCGGCGGGTTGGACCGACGAGCATATCTTGGAGCAGCGGACGTTCACGGCGGGTCGAATCATGACGATGGGCGGGAAGGTCTGGCGGCGTCCGCAGAAGCGCGCCGATTACCTGCTGCGCTATCTGTCCAATCTGGCCCTCGCCGTCGTTGAGGCGAAGGCGTCGTACAAGCATCCGGGGCACGGCCTAGGGCAGGCGAAGGACTACGCCGAGATCCTCGATCTGAAGTTCGCTTACAGCACCAATGGGCAAGGGATTGTCGAATTCGACTTCCTCACCGGCAAGGAGACCGAACTCGACGCATTCCCATCGCCCGACGCGCTCTGGCAGCGGCTCCAGACGACCGCCGGACTCAAGACCGAGGAGCAGCGACAGCGATTCCTTACGCCCGCACTCGCCGTGCCCGACAAGCCATTGCGCTATTATCAGGAGATCGCCGTCAACCGCGTCGTCGCGGCCCTCTTGGGCGGGCGGCGGCGGGTGCTAGTCACCATGGCCACCGGCACGGGCAAGACCCACGTGGCCTTGCAGATCTGCTGGAAGCTCTGGTCCTCGAAATGGAATGCGAAGGGGGATCCAACCCGAAAGCCGCGCATCCTGTACCTCGCCGACCGCAACTTCCTCATCGATGACCCAAAGGATAAGATCTTCGCACCCTTCGGCGACGCGCGGTGGAAGATCGAGGGCGGGGTCGTGACCCTCGGCCGCGAGATGTACTTCGCCACGTACCAGTCCCTGATGCCGCCCGACCCCGGCCGCGTGGATAAATCGCAGCCCGCCATCCGCGCCTTCTACAAGGGATTCCCGGCCGATTTCTTTGACCTGGTCATCGTGGACGAGTGCCATCGTGGCAGCGCCAGCGACGAGTCGAACTGGCGGGACATCCTCGACTACTTCCAGCCGGCCCATCACCTCGGCATGACCGCCACCCCGCTTCGCGAAGAGAACCGCGACACGTACCTCTACTTCGGCAACCCGGTCTACACCTACAGCCTCAAGCAGGGCATCGACGACGGCTTCCTCGCCCCGTACCGCGTCCATCGCGTCGTCACCCAATGGGACGCCGCCGGTTGGCGCCCCAGCAAGGACGAGATCGACCGCTACGGGCGCGAGATCCCCGACGAGCACTACCAGACCGCCGACTTCGAGCGCATCGTCGCCCTCAAGGCCCGCACCGGGACCATCGCCCGCCATCTCACCGATTTCCTGAAAAGGACCGACCGTTTCGCCAAGACCATCGTCTTTTGCGTGGATCAGGAGCACGCGCTGGAGATGCGCACCGCCCTCAACAACCTGAACACCGACCTCGTCCAGCAGTTCCCCAACTACGTCTGCCGCGTCACCGCTGACGAGGGTGACATTGGCCGCGGCCACATGGGCGACTTCCAGGATGTTGAGACGCGAACCCCTGTCATCCTGACGACGTCGCAATTGCTCACCACCGGCCTCGACGCCCCCACCTGCCGCAATATCGTGTTGGCGCGGCTGGTCAATTCGATGGTGGAATTCAAACAGATCATCGGCCGTGGCACCCGCGTCCGCGACGATTACGGTAAGTTCTCCTTCAACATCCTTGACTACACCGGCACCGCCACGCGCAACTTCGCCGACCCCGCCTTCGACGGCGAGCCCGCGTTCGCCTCGCAGGAGGAGATCGATGCGCGCGGGGAGATAAGAAAGACGGAGGTTCTCACCACAGAGGACATAGAGGGCACGGAGGAGGGCGCTCGTGTAGTCGGGGAAGAGAAACCGACCTTCGGCGATGGCCCCAACAAACCGCGGCGAAAGTACTACTACGATGGCGGCCAGGTGGAGATCGTCGCGGAGCTGGTCCACGAGTTGGATGCCGACGGCAAGCAGCTCCGCGTGGTGAAGCTTGCAGATTACACCGCCGAGAAGGTCCGCGCGCTCTGCACGAGCCCGGAGGATTTGCGCGCCCGCTGGATCGATGGGGAGGAGCGCGCCGATATCATTTGCCAATTCGCCGATCGAGGTATCGACTTCCCCCAGCTCGCCTCGCTAACCGGAAGGCCCGACGCCGATCCGTTCGACTTGCTCTGCCACCTAGCCTTCAACGCCCCACTCCTCACCCGCCGCCAGCGCGCAGACCGCGTGAAGAAGAAGGAGGTCGCTTTCTTTCGCTTCTTCTCCCCCGAGGCAAGAGAGATTCTCGATGGCCTGCTGGAAAAATACGCCGCCGACGGCGAGGTCCAGTTTACTCTCCCAGACGTGCTGAAGCTGCCCCCGATCTCACAGCACGGGAACGTCAACGAGATCATCGGGAAGTTTGGGGGGGCAGACGCGCTTCGCGAAGCCGTCAAGAAACTTGAATCACTGCTTTATGCGGCATGAGAACGAGTTCAATACGCTCACCAACAAGAGATTTCAATTCAGCCAAAAGACGTTAAATTGATACAGACGATGAATGCGACACTGATGAAGCGACTGTTCCGTGTCATCCATTTCGGCTCAAACGCCGACGTAGATTCGCTGTGTCGTCGGATTGTCGAAGAGCAGAGAAAGCAGGGACACGCGCGTGTTGCTCAAGAACTGGAGCGCATTCTCAAGGACAAACCTCCTGAAGACATCGCTCCGTCAACTGGGGCGCTGCAACGTCTCCCCACAAGCCGGCGGGATTCTGCCCCGCTTGTTCAGGACATTCCAGTTGACAAACTGCGGCACCACATGGTCTTGCCGGATGTCGTCGAGCGCCGTTTCCATCGCATTGAGAGAGAGTTCGCGGCGCGCACACGGTTGGCCAAGCACGGCTTAAAGCCTCGCCATCGCATTTTGCTTTACGGCCCACCTGGTTGTGGCAAGAGCCTCGGAGCGGAACGCCTCGCGTGGAGCACGGGCCTGCCGCTCCGCAAGGTACGGTTCGACACATTGCTCTCGTCTTACTTCGGTGAGACGATGGCAAACCTACGCAAGGTATTTGAAGCTGCCCAAGCATCGCCCTGTGCGTTGTTTCTTGATGAATGTGACACCCTAGCTCGGTCACGTACGGTCTGCAATGACGTGGGCGAAATCACGCGCATCACCAATGCGTTGCTGGAAATGCTTGAAAGTTATACGGGCGACGGTCTTGTAATTGCGGCGACCAACATCGACTCAGCTCTCGATACAGCGTTGTTCCGTCGCTTCGACGAGGTCTTGAAAGTGCCGCTGCCCGGAATCAAAGAGATTAGTCAGTTGTTAAAAACCACGCTTTCCCCAATTGAGACGGATGTTGCCATCAGTTGGCATGATCTCTCGCTGGCCATGGACGGCATGTCAGGTTCGGATGTCGTCCATGTTGCGCAGAGCGCTGCAAAACATTGTGTGTTGGAAGGTCGGCAACGGGTTGGTGACGAAGATATCCGACGCGCGCTCGCTGAGATTCACGAGCGCCATCAAGCGTGTTGAGCGCCATGCCCGCCCCAAAAGACTTTCCACACCTACATCTCGCGTTTCGCGGTACCCATGAACCATTGTTCCGGGGCGGACTACGCGAAAACGCGGAAGTTGAAGCCAACCGAAAAGACCCAGCCGCCCACGCGACTAGGATTCGCGGCATCCTTCGCCGAATGCGGCAGTCTGATACCAGACTTCGCATGCTCCGGGAACAAAACGGATTGCCCGTCGTCCCGGCCGACAAAGGTTTCGTGCTGAAGCTGCCCGAAGGCGTCGATGTTGACCCGATCGTCCGGGCCCTGGGCGTGGAACTGGTTGCTGAAACCGAAGAAGGGTTGATGCTAGTTTCCTCAGAGGACCTCGAGTTCACCAAGTTGGAGGATGTCTTGAGGCAATTCGAAACTGGGGTTGGGAACCTCGTCGCTGGATCATCGTTGCTGGATATTTACGACCAGCCCGACGACACACGTCGTTTGAAGAACGTTCTCGCACCGGATATTCTGGCTCTATGGCCTCTGGATAATGCCTTCATTTACACGTTCGATCTTGGCATTCAGACCGCAACGAGCACGCGGGATGTGAAATGGCCCACGATAAGAAAGAGGAAGGACGAGAAGGCGGATGAGTTCCTCCAGCGAAGGGAAGAGGCGCGCCGCTATGCTTGGGAACAGGCGAACATCGAGTGGGATGAAAACGCCGAAACTCGCGTGAACGAACTCAACCGGTTCGTAGAGCACTATGGTGGGGAAATCGTTTCGGGTTTAGTCTCCGACCCAGCCCATAAGGCCGAGGCCGGTATGGTGTTTCCCGACAGCGTTCAAGTGCGGGTGCAGATGAGTGGCGAGGGCTTCCGGGATGTGATTTTGAATTTTGCCCACCTGTTTGAAGTCTCGCTGCCACCCGAGTTGCAGCAACAGGTGACGGAAAGCTCTATGCGTCAGGTGGAGGAGCAATTGCTGGTTCGTCCACCGCCTGAGAATGCGCCCAGAGTGTGCGTTATAGACAGTGGCATCGAAGAAGGGCACCGATGGCTCGAGCCAGCTATTGATTCGGCAACCAGCCGATGCTTCCTACCTAATGTCACGCCGGATGATGTGGCTGATTACGTTCGCCCGCAAGGTCACGGAACTCGGGTCGCTGGCGCGGTTCTCTATCCGAATCAAGTTCCCGTCGCCGGGGAAGTCGAGTCCGTCGCGTGGATTCAGAATGCTCGTGTCCTTGATTCCGAAAACAGACTGCCCGACACGCTTGCGGCTGAAGAGTATCTTCAGCAGGTCGTAGCCCATTTTCACAGAGCGCCCCACTTTACGAAGATCTTCAATCATTCGATCAACGCAAACATCCCTTGTCCAAAACATCGGATGACCTCTTGGGCAGCCAAGATGGACCAACTGTCCCACGAGCAAGAAGTCTTGTTCATCCAGTCAGCGGGTAATCAAACTCGTCTCGACAACGGTGACGAGTCCAATCCCGGCTTGCGCGCGCATCTGGACGCAGGCAAGCAGCCCCCCGATCATCAACTGGAAGCCTCGATGCGTGTTGCGAACCCGGCGCAAAGTATCCATGCGTTAACCGTCGGCTCAGTCAGCGCCACCGTCTTCGAAGATGCAAACAGACGTTCCTTTGCCGCCGGCGAACATCAGCCTTCCGGCTTCAGCCGCAGCGGTTATGGCGAGCCATGGTCAGTCGTCAAACCCGACGTTGTGGATGTAGGTGGCGACCTGGTTTATTCTACGCGGCCTCCTCGCATTGTTGGATATCACGAAGAGGTTTCCGTAGAATTACTCAATTCGACAATGCACGGTGCACCGGCACACTCTAAAGATGGAGCTGGGACGTCGTTTGCGGCGCCGAAGGTGGCTCACACAGCGGCACACCTGCAAAATCTTTTCCCTGCCGCGTCACCTTTGCTTTATCGAGCACTGATTGTGCAGAGTGCGAGGTGGCCGGAATGGGCAGAGAACACGCCTGACAAGGATAAAGTGTTGCGGCTGATCGGATATGGCCTTCCGTCGCTCGAGCGCGCCTCCATGAATTGTGAAACGCGCGTCACGTTGATTACGCCCGACAGTGAAATACTCCCAAGCAAACAACTCCATCTTTACACGGTTCGGATTCCAGAGGAATTGCTGAACGCTGCTGTTGATGCTCGGATTCGAATAGACGTTACGCTGGCATACACGGCTTTGCCGCGCCGAACACGCGCGCGACGCACGGGCTATTTGGAGACATGGCTCGATTGGGAAGCTAGCAAGCGCGGCGAACCGAGACATGTCTTTTTAGAAAGGATGACAAACGGCGGCGATTCTCTATCTGCCGAATTTCCTTGGACACTGCACAAGCGCGATAATCTGGGGGCAGTTCAAGAAACTAGCCGGAATCATGGTTCGGTCCAGAAGGACTGGGCGCTCATCGATTCTTATGACCTGCCTCGCGAATTTGCCATCGCGGTGCGTTCTCATAAAGGGTGGAATCACTTGGATGGCGCGGGATCAGCTCGTTATTGCCTTGTGGTGTCGTTTGAAGTGATGAAAGGTGAAGTGCCGATCTACTCGCTCATCGAGAATGAAATCCGTGTAGGCGAACCCGAGATCAGAGTGGAAACATAGGATTTCGACGAGTGACGAAGACACTGCCTACCACCGTCCAATCTCTAGGCGCCCTTCTTAAGTCCGCCCGCGACATCATGCGGAAGGACAAGGGTCTGAATGGAGACTTGGACCGTCTGCCAATGTTGACGTGGATCATGTTCCTGAAGTTTCTGGACGATCTGGAGGTGCAGCGGGAAGAGGAGGCAAAGCTGGCGGGGAAGAAGTTCAAGCCGGCGGTGGAGCGGCCGTACCGATGGCGAGACTGGGCGGCCAAGGCGGAAGGGATCACGGGGGATGAGCTTTTGGGGTTCATCAGCAACGAGGAGGTCGTCCGACCGGATGGGAAGGAGGGCGCGGGGTTATTCCGGTATCTGCGGACGCTGAGCAGCTCGAATGGCGACGACCGTCGGGACGTGATAGCGACGGTGTTCAAGGGCGTCGATAACCGGATGAAGAGCGGATACCTCCTGCGGGACGTGATCAATAAGATCGGCGGCATCCGCTTCACGTCGAGCGAGGAGCTGCACACGCTCGGGGCGCTTTACGAATCGATGCTCCGGGAGATGAGGGACGCGGCGGGGGATTCCGGCGAGTTCTACACCCCCCGGGCGGTCGTGCGGTTGATGGTCGAGGTCACCGACCCGCGGCTCGGCGAGACCGTCCTGGATCCGGCGAGCGGGACGGGCGGCTTCTTGGTAGAAGCCTTCAACCATCTGTCGAAGCAGGTCAAGACGGTGGCGGACCGTCGGGTGCTGCAGGGGCAGACTCTGTTCGGTTGCGAGCCAAAGTCCCTGCCGTACCTCCTCTGCCAGATGAACCTACTCCTCCACGGCCTCGATTCGCCGCGGATCGATCCGGGCAATGCCCTGCGCCACAAGCTCACCGACATCGGCGAGCGTGACCGCGTGGACGTGATCCTCACCAACCCGCCTTTCGGCGGAGAGGAGGAGAAGGGCATCCAACGGAATTTCCCGGAGGACAAGCAGACTGCGGAGACGGCGCTGCTGTTCCTGCAGTTGATTATGCGGAAGCTGCACCGTGTGCCTACTGCCGCAAAGCGACCCGCCCGCGCGGCGGTCGTTGTGCCAAATGGGACACTCTACGAAGACGGCGTTCCACAGCGAATTCGTGAGGAGCTATTGTCCGAATTCAATCTCCACACAGTCGTTCGTTTTCCCAAAGGCGTTTTCGAGCCATACACCGACATCGCGACGAACGTCTTGTTCTTCGACCGCAACGGGCCAACCCGAGCCGTGTGGTTTTATGAACACCCATTGCCACCGCACCGAGCGCATCTGAAAGGCAAATCGTATTCTGCGACGGACGGCATCCAGTTTGAAGAGTTCGCGCCAATTCTTCAGTGGTGGCACAACCGCAAGCGAAGTGAGCAGGCATGGCTCGTCAAAGTTGAAGACCTCAAGGACAGTGGTTTCGATTTGGCGCAGAATCATCCGAAGCACGCGAGAGTATCACTTCCTGCGCCATCTGAAATTATTGGCACGGTGCGCCGGATGAAGAACGACAGCGAAGTTGTGCTTGGGAAGTTGGAGGAAACACTGGCCGCTTTGACGAAAGTGTCAGCGCCGGGAGTTCCGCTGCGTGAGCTTCTGGTGCAACGGGATGATGCCATCAGAATTCTGAACGATGTAGAATACACAAGACCGCGTGTTCAGTTGCATTTTCGCGGCGCGAAAGTACGAGATTGTGTCGTCGGCAGTGAGATTGGCTCAAAGGTGCAGACCGTCATTCGAACTAACGACCTGCTGCTTTCTCGCATTGACGCACGGAACGGTGCAATGGCGCTCGTGCCTAGCGAGTTGGACAACGCGATTGCGACGAATGATTTTCCTGTTTTTGAAATTCGGAGTGAGCGTGTATTGCCCGCATACCTTCGCTTCTGTTTATTCCAGCCTTCGATGCTCCGCGTTTACGAACATTTGAGCCGGGGTTCGACGAATAGGCGGCGTTTGATTGTTGAGAAGTTTCTCGACCTGGAGGTCGCAATTCCAGAGGACTTGGATTTGCAGTTGGCGGTTGCGGACACGTTGCGAAAAGCTGAAGAAGGCATTGCTCAATTGCGAGAGCAGTTCGGCGGAATGGAGGAGGAGTTGGAAAATTTGGTTGGTTCAGCACTTCACTATGTTTTCCGCAAATCATAACTGAGTGCTGGCCGAGCAACGCCGGACCGTGGCCGAGCTCGACGCGCTGCTGCCGGCGGTGCTGGGCCGGGCGTCCAGAGGAAAACTGCAGATGTTTTTGGTTTCACACAGTTTGGATGTGCGAGAACGAGAGATTCGTTCTTGGATTCCCAAGCACCCTTCGATCGCGTTGATCACTGCTGCTGTCTATTTCGAGTGGACGCTTTGCCGCGCGATTGTCGGTCTGAGCAAACGGCCCAACAAAGAGGTCCGACAAGACCTTGAGAGGATACATGGTCTGGATGCCTACAAAGACATTTGGCGCAGAGAAACGGCTCACTTGCCAGATGCGAAAACACTACCGCAGGCCGTGAAAGATTGGCACGGCGTAGCGACTGCATTTGAGGCTCGAAATGTCCTCGTCCATGGCAGAGATCGGTATACTCAAAACATGGTTCGACCCAGGATTGACTCAGTTCTGGCAGGTGTCCGCGACATTTGTGCTTGCTGTTTGAATCATGGGCTAGACGTGAACGAACGCCTTCCGCAGCGAAGACAGAAGAAAGATACAAGCAAATGAGTTCATTCCGCCGGATCGTTGCCGAACTCGACGCCTTGCAGGCCGAGGTGGACGCGTTGAAGCGTCTGCAGGCGGAGACGGCCGAGGAGCTGGACGCGCTCATGCCGGCGATCCTCGATCGGGCGTTCAAGGGAGAGCTGTGAGGCGGCATCCCGGAGGGCATCCCCAATGACATGGGAAGAATTTGAAGCGAAGTTTCCGTTGATCCTGCGTTGGATCAAGATAACCCGGTCCGAGCATGAGGCCGATGCGTCTACGGTGGCATCACTAGGGTTCCAGCGACTCCCTGGCTACTATGATCCCGAAACTTTGGAATCCGCGAAGGTCGTCTACGTCGATAAAGCACCCATGCCGCCATTGAGCGCGATTGGGTTGGCTCAGTTTGCGGACTTCGAGCAAATGCATCCTGGTGGAATCACCTATCTGGATACATTCTTTGTGCGCGGTAGACTGCGGGATGACGAGGCGATCCACTTCCATGAACTCGTCCACGTCATCCAATGGCGCGCACTCGGTCCGAAACGGTTCTTGGCCGCTTATGCCGACGGATTGGAGAGAATGGGGTACGACCGCAACCCGCTGGAGGTGATGGCGTACACTCTGGAAAGCGTCTTTCGGCACTCCGAGCGCTCGTTTAATGTAGCCACGATTGTCCGCGAACAACTCAAGCGGCTGTATCCGGATTTTGAAAAGGAGTCTTCATTAGCGTGACGGAGGAGCAACCGACCATTGTGGAGGAGTGCGAGCATGAGACTTTCCGACGTGATTCCAGAAGGAAAGAGCGCCGTCGCCGTTATGACCGGCGGACGGTTCCTGGTGTTTCTCGCGACCGACCGGTTCAAGCGGGAACTGGAAGATTGATCCGACGCGCACGACGGACAACGCGGTCATCTGCTGCCGGCACGAAGGGCGCAACCGTGTGTACCTGGGCGATCCCCTCCCACGAAACGGACCGCTGTGTTTTGGTGTTCTGGAATTGGCGCGAGGTCGGGGAGACGGTCCTCGACTGGCCCGAGTTCTCTGACGGAGGCGCGAATCCGGTGAGGTACATTGATCGGTAGGGCATTAGAGAGACGAATCGCGAAGACGTGTCCGCAAGATGGTGAAATAGATAGGTTCTGGTTTGACGTGCGGACTCCTGAGTCGCCCTTCGGGAGGAGCACCGCAACCGAAACCCGCGGAACCCTCAGAAGCCCCGAAATCCCCAAAAGATCGTTTTGGGGGTTTCGGGGCTTCTGGGGGTTTGGGGATTCGCAGGTGAACCTGAAGTCTAGGCGTTGAGGCTACTTCGGCTCTGTTTGAGATTCAGGACTTCGCCGGGTCGACCTGTCGCCGGTTTATGTGTGGTGACTTCAAACTTCTCCGGATAGCGCGTCACCAGCGATTCGATCTCCGGGCGCAGGAAGCCATGGTGCTTTTCGAGGATCCTCAGGGTCTGTTGCCCGCCAGCCTCTGCCAGGACAGCCAGGAGGCGCTCCATGCGCTCAGCCAGTCGGCGAGCCCTGCCCAGTTGGAGCATCCTAAGCGAGCTAAGGCCCGCCCATCGGGCCACGGTGACCGCGCGCTCCGCCGTCCTTGCATCCAGCGTTATGGGCGCTCGTCCTTCCGAAATTCCGTCTGCTACCGCCAAAACACCGGCAATGCGAATGGCGTGTTCCCGCCATCTGCCCAATTCGCCTTCGACATCACGGAAAGCATCATTGCGCATGTCGACGGACTCGTTATGCCATTTCCGTAAAACTTCCCGGGCTTCTGGGCTGCATTGGATCGCATGTTCGCCTTGCCGACGTGCACGGATGATGTCGGCTACGAGTTTCCCCCAGGCCGCCGACGTGGTGTCAGGAATTCGTCGATCTTGGCCGTCGTCGTGAGGTATTCGCTCGTGCTCGCAAATAAAGGACAGCACTCGAGCCGTGAGGCCCCTTTCCTGTGCTTCTTCATGTCCATATAGTTCCTTTAGGAGAAATGGTTGGCAGAGCCACAGGCATGTAATGCAGGGAACGAGCATATTGTCTCCACGGCCGATCCGAGTCTCCCGGAAAGGCTCAACGGTGTATCCGGACAAGAGCAGGTCGAAGTCTGCCTTTCCTTTGTCCCGATATCGGCCAAGGGCGATGCGAACCAGATCGCCGGCCTCGGGGGAGAAAGAGAAAATCGTGCCGTTATTGCGTCGGAGCATTTCGGCAAGCGCCTCTGTGGTGGCGCCGCCGATCCAAAGCGAAGGATCGAGGAGCTCGGTCTTGATTTCGTCGATTTCTCGCTCCGCCTTTTCCAATCGGGTGCGGAGATCCGGAGGCATTTCGTCGCCCGCTGGAGTCTCCGCCGACCTTGGCCTCGCGATCTGCTTGAGGATCCCGCTCTTCAAGGCCTCGAGGGTCGCGATCCGGCTCTTGAGGGAGGGAAGTCGATTCCTCCTGAAATCTTCTGCGAGATCATTCGAAGCTTCGACGATCGGTCTGACAATGTCGGCGCCGGAACTCTTGCCATAGGATTTCGGGGCGCCTGCGATGATGTAGAGGTTCAGATGAGTGCGTCGACCTGGAACGGCATCCGTTACGAAAAAGGCCTTTCCGATCGCTGCCGACAGAGTCGCAAGCGATGCCATCGCCGGTAGCTCCGGCGCTGTTTGATAAGCTTCAGACGCGGCGACTGCCATCGCCCGCGCCGCAGGCGGTAAAGCCTCGATGGGAAATGGTCCGGGATCGAGGATCTCATCGGACTCGTCGGTGCTCGCCGCATGATGCGAGGAGGGGGTGACGAGCGGAATTGGGGAAGGTCTTTCAAAATCTACGAATATTCGACGGTGAAGTTCTTCTGATGAAACATCGGAACTCAGCCATTGATTGGCATCCTTGAATTTGTCCGGGATACGGATGATCCGCACTGCGCCCGGCGCTGATTCGATAACGTCTCTTAACCAGCGTTGTCCGGCCTCATCGTTTTGCGGCAATGCGATGACTTCGACGCCTTTCGGAAGCCAAACGGAGATCATTCGTCCGTTCGAGGCACCTCGGGTCACGATGGCGCCATACGGTGGTTCATTTTTATGCCAGCCCATCTTGTCCATTACCGAAAACACATCCCACTGGGATTCTCCGACCAGACAAAGTTCGGGATCTTCGACGTTGCCTATGGCGAGCGGGACCATGCGGCCGCCCAGTACACGCCAAGTTCCGTCGCGCATCCGGTAGTGGCATCCGAAGGCATCCCCGGTCTCAGGATCCTGAAGCGGGAATGCGACTCGTTCTTGGTAAAGTCCGATTAACCCTTGTTGGCGTAGCCAGCGGGCAAATTCTTGGCTGTAGCCGCGCCATCTGGCGAGTTTTGCGACATGCTCGCTCGTGAAAGCGCGGACGCACGTTGGCCAGTCGAACGAACTGGATTCGCCGTCGTGCTCGCTGGGCTTTGCGCCATTGGGACGGGAAGGAACGGTGCTCATGTTTTCCTGGTGTTCGCTAGCCGCAGAAACAGTCGGATTGCTTCAGACCGAGTGAGGGAGAAGTACTTTTCGAGGTACGTGATCTCATCGCCGGATTCCCCGGTGCCATGATCCTTCCAGAACCAAAGCCCTCTGCGGGAGAACATGGAGAAGGAGGCCCGTGATTCCGGACGGAATGGACTCAGGGCGGATTTTCGCGCGCTCCTGCCATGCCCCAATTTCTCCATGAGCTGTGGCAGGGGAAGATGCCTCTTTGCCAATAGAATTTGCCCGTTCATGGTCCCTCACGTTCGATCGGCGGGTTGTCATGTCGTCGCCTGCCGAGTTCCGTCTCGATCGATGCGCGAATCGCCGCGACTTCGCCGAACAATCCGGCGGTGCTCCATCGAATTTGACCAAGGCAAAAAGTGGTCCCATACAGAACTCGCAAAAGTTGGATGAGCGTTCGGGTTGATAGCCGCAGAATCACGGACTCTACGTGCCTTGCGCGGGAAACCACTTGACTAGGGTTGCCTGGGTCCCGATTGAAGTCAGGCGCCCGAGGAACCGAGGCGGCGTCTCCACTGGATGGGGTGAGAGTGCGGTTGAGCATGGCTGCTTCTCACGCCTTGTGCTCTCGGCGAATTCGGCTTGTCGCCGCCTGAGCATCGACTGCCTGTGACTCGAACCGCTGGAGTGCCGCAAGGACATTCTCCAGATTGAAGCGCACGAAGCGTTTGCTGGTTCGGACGATCGGGATAGCCCTTCGGCGAACAAGGTTGTCGATGTGCCGCTTGCTGCATTCGAGCAGCTCGGCCAGTTGAGTTTTCGTCAATAGTGGGTTCATGGATGATTCCTTTCGCATGCTTGCCTGACACTATTTCCGCGTTACTGTCTCAAAAGATGCACAAAAGTATTAGCGCCTTGGCATCAGCGTTTTCCGTGAGCTGTTCTCAGATTCGGAGGTACATCCGAAATGAGATCGTACCTCCCGAGGAAGTGCGATTGGTCATCGGCGATCGAGGCCGGCCACACTGGGAACTTCGCCGGCCCGCCGAGAAAGTGATTCCGATCGTTCGGCAACGACTGAACGATAGGCGGTACCGCCGACCCGTTCGGGTCCGAACGCCGAAGCTGCGCAATGCAAGCGCGAATGGCCCGTCAAGTGAGGCGGGGAATGAGAACTGGGAGATTGTCGAAACTGAAGTCCCGATTGATCGGGTGCCTCGTGCGCTCTGGCTCTTAGAGCAGGAAGCGCTGTTGGCACATGGGGTGCTGCCGGGGGAGAAAGTGAAATGCTCGAGATGGCGACAAAGTCTTCCATTCGATCCCCGAGATCCTTGGGGATTCCGGAATGGAAAACGGGAGATCCGCCCTGAGGATATCGCAGATGAAAACCTCCGGGAGATGGTAGAAACAGCGAACGATGCGTATTCCGAATTCCTCGAAGCGGGATGCGGAGTCTTCGGAGAGAACAAGCTACAGCGAACGTGGAGGCAGCTTGATATCATCGTCCGAGGACTGCCCGAGTTTGAACTCCGGCTTGCGGCCAGACGACTAGCGATGATTCACGAGAAGTTTCGTGAGCGCTTAAACGGCAAGACTCTGGCAAAATCACTCGGTGTTTCGCGAGCAACCCTTTACCGAAGACGCGGGCGCAAATGGATCCGGAAGGTCATTGATGCTGCCGAAAAGATGGTGCCCCGAGACGCTCTGGGTGAAGCGGGACAATCGGGACAATCAGGACAATCGGACGAGCGACGGACTGTTGCGGATGTTGTGTACACGACGAAGGGCCACATTCGTTTACCGAGTGGCGCCCAATTGTCTGACGCGCGTCGGCGTCGCATGGCAAAAAGAGCAAAGCATCTAGGCGCTAAGGCAAAATCCCAGATGGGCAAATGATGCCCTCAAGATCCAATCGTCGGTCTGATGATCCAGTAGGCTGCAGCATCCTCCGGCGTCACAACCTCCCGGTAATGACCGAAGATCATCTGGGTGTCCCGATGCCCCATCTCAAGGGCGGTGCGGGCGGCATCTTGGAAGTGGGCGAGGTGGTAAGAGCCAAAGCTGTGGCGCATCCCGTTATCAGGCCACTTGGCGAGGCCAGCGGCCAAGCGAACGGCCTCACGCCGCTTACGGAGATTTGGCAGAACGACGGAGCCTGACAGCTTCGCATGGGGCGTCAGCCACTCCGCCAGATTCGGCTCGATTTTGACGAGGCGACGGGAGGCGGTCTTGCTGGCGGATGCCTTCACTTCGATGAATGTTCTGTCGAGACGGACATCTGCCCAGTCCAGCCGCTCCAGTTCGGCCACCCGAAGGCCGGCGAATAGTCCGATGGCGAAGAAGGGAATGATTTCGGGATCTCTGGCGGCGGCAGTGTCAAGCAGCGCCTTGGCTTCGGCAGGGGTGAATATGGCCACCTCTCCGGCGGCTCTTCGTGGCTTGATCGTCTCAGTGACCGGGTTGACCTCAACATGCCCTGCCTTGCGGGCGAACTCGAAGAAGACGTGCAGCACCCGGCGGAAGTTGATCCTGGATTGTGGGGAAAGGCTGAGACCACGGAGCCAGTCATCGAGCTTGCCGGGAGTGATGGCGGAGAGCAGGACCGAGCCGCAATCGTGTGAGAAGCGTCCCAGGCGCGTCCGAAGGTCGCGAAGGTACCGGACACCTCCGCCATCGGCTTCCTTGGCTTTCAGGAAGCGGGGGAGCAGCTCGTCCGCGGTGCAAGATCGGCTCGCGACCTCCAGGTGGCGGATGTAGAACTCGGTGGCATCCGTGAGCGATTGGCCCCATGGCTTCAGTTTGTCCGTGCAGTCGATAGCTTCGACGTGCAGTTCGTGGGGGATGGCCAGTGCCCTCGCCCCGAGATTCTCGCGTTTGGTCGTCTGCTGCTGGATGAAGGTGTTGGCCTCTTCCTCCGTCGCGAAGAACCGCCGAACCCGCTTGCCATTGAGGTAGTACCCGGTTACCGTCCATTCGAGGGTCGGATGATGCTTGTAGCGGACAGCTTTGAGGACGTGCTTTCTTACGCGACGTTTCGCGATCACGCTCGAAGGTACGCAAAAACGCCTTAAATGTCAACTAAATGGCTTTTTGGCGGACATCCCTCAAAGCAATCAAAACCACAAGTCATTATTTGGCAACGCTATACGCCGGCTTAGCTCAGTGGTAGAGCAGCGGTTTTGTAAACCGCTGGTCATCGGTTCGAATCCGATAGCCGGCTCCATTTTTCTGTTGCAATAGGCCAGAAGCGTCCGAGATAAAGGGTTTCATCTTGGTTCTTATGAAAGACACGGGCGCAGGACCGATGGGGGCCAGACCGGGCGGCGCGGTGGCGATTTCGATGGCGTGGTGCGCGGTGCTGCTGATCGCGGCATGCGGGCACGAGGGGGACAGAAAGGCATCGCCCCCGCTTCCGACCGCGACGGTGAAAGTGGAGGAGGCACGGCCCGATCCGGCAACTTCCGCGGAAGACGCGCCGGGGACGATCCGGCCGGTGCGGTCGGCGATCCTCGCCGCGAAGGTCACCGGCGCGGTGACCGAGATCGATGCAGATCCCGGCCGGGTCGTGAAGCGCGAGGAGGTCCTGGCACGGATCGATGATCGCGAGATCCGGGCGCGGCTGGACAGCGCGAGGGCGACGCTGGAGCAAGCATCGACGGATTTCACGAGATACGAGAAACTGCACGGTGAGCGGGTGGTGACCGCGCAGGAGTTCGAGGCGGCCCGGAGCCGCCTGAGGTCTGCGCAGGCGGCGGTCGATGAAACAACCTCGCTGCTGGGGTATTGCTCGATCACGGCACCGTTCGACGGGGTGGTGACGCGGAGGTTCGTGCAGCGGGGGGACCTGGCGACGCCCGGACGCGCGATCGCCGAGGTCGAGGATCCCGGGGCCCTTCGGCTCGAGGCCCAGGTGCCCGAGTCCCTGATGGGTCGGGTTCGGATTGGCGACACGATCGCCATCGCGGTCGATGCGGCGCGGGTGACGGTGCCGGGGAAGGTGGGCGAGATCGCGCCGGCGTCCGATCCGGCATCGAGGACCACGCTGGTGAAGATCGACCTGCCGAGCAATCCCGCGTTGCGATCGGGGATGTTCGGGCGGGCGCGGATCCCCACCGACGCGGCGCCTTCTTTGCGGGTGCCGGAGGCTGCCGTGCTGGCGCGAGGGCAGCTGGATCTTGTTTATGTGGTGCGTGACGGCGTGGCCCAGCTGCGCATCGTGCGCACCGGGCGCAGGGAGGGCGGACGGGTGGAGATCTTGTCGGGCCTTGACGCCAGTGAGGCCGTCGTCGTGGAGGGCGCCTCCGCTTTGGCCGACGGCCAGGCTGTCGTCGTGCACTAGATGGACACGCGGGACCGGATGGACACGGGGTCTGAGCGCAGTGGGATGGCGGGGGCGCTCGCCCGGGCGTTCGTCGATTCGAAACTGACGCCGCTCCTCGTCATCGCGGCCGTCCTCCTCGGGCTCGCTGCCATCATTTTGCTGCCGCGCGAGGAGGAGCCGCAGATCAAGGTGCCCATGATCGACGTGGGCGTGGTGATGCCTGGTGCCTCGGCGGGCGAGGTGGAGGAGCGGGTCACGCGGCCGATGGAGAAGTTGCTCTGGGAGGTGCCCGGTGTCGAATACCTCTATTCGATGTCGCACCCAGGCGAATCGCTGGTGATCGTGCGGTTCGTGGTGGGCACGGATGTCGTGCGCGCCCTGGTGCTGCTGAACCAGAAGCTCCAGATGAATTTCGACCGGATCCCGCACGGCGTCTCGGCGCCGCTGATCAAGCCGCGTTCCATCGATGACGTGCCCATTCTCTCGCTCACTTTCCACAGCGCGCGCTATGACCACCTGACCCTCCGGCGCATCGCCGCGCAGGCGGATGACCACATCAAGCAGGCGGCGAATGTCTCCGAGACGCAGTTGATCGGCGGCGCCAGGCGCCAGCTGCGCATCCTCTTGGATCCGGCCGCGCTTGCGGCGCGGGGGCTGTCGCCGGCGGGCATCATCCCGATGCTCCAGCAGGGCAACCGGCAATCGACGGCGGGGGGCATGCCGTCGAATAATCGGGAGGTCGTCATCGAGACCGGCGCGTTCATCGAATCGGCCGAGGACGCGCGGAATATCGTCGTCGGGGTGGCGGGCGGTCGGCCGATCTACGTGAGGGATGTGGCGCGCGTGGTCGATGGGCCAGAGAAGCCGCGCGATTATGTTTTCCTGACGCACGGTCCGGCGGCGAGGTCTCACGGCGCCACGGCTCCTTCGGCCAACGACGAGCCGGCGGTGACCCTCACGGTGGCCAAGCGGCCGGGCGCGAACGCCATCGCGGTCAGCCGGGACGTGCTGCGCAAGCTGGATGCGTTCAAGGGCGTGATCATCCCATCGGATGTGGCGGTCACCGTGACGCGGCACTATGGTGAGACCGCCGCAGAGAAGTCCAACGAGTTGCTGATCCACATGGGAATCGCGGTGATTGGGGTCTCGCTGCTGATCCTCATCGTCCTGGGCTGGCGCGAGTCCCTGATCGTCGCGATCGCGATACCCGCGACGCTGGCGCTGACGTTGCTGGTCTTTTATCTGTACGGCTACACGCTCAACCGGATCACGCTCTTCGCCCTGATCTTCTCGATCGGGATACTCGTCGATGATGCGATCGTGGTGGTGGAGAACATCGTGCGGCATCTCCATCTGCCCGGAAGCCGAGCGCGATCCATGAGCGCCGTGGCGATCGAGGCGGTCGCGGAGGTGGGCAATCCGACGATCCTGGCGACGATTGCCGTGATCGCGGCGATCCTTCCGATGGCGTTCGTCGGCGGCCTGATGGGCCCGTACATGCGACCGATTCCGGTGGGCTCAAGCGCGGCGATGGCGTGGTCCCTGCTGGTCGCCTTCATCGTGACCCCGTGGGCGGCACGCAGGCTCCTCCGGAAAGAGGCGGCGGCCGCGCACCCCGGCACCGAGGATTTCTTCACGCGCCTTTACCGGCGGGTCATGCGCCCCCTCATCCATCACCCCGCGTGGCAGGGCGGATTCCTTCTGGCATGCGCGCTTTTGCTGCTGGGCGCCTGCGCGCTGGTCGGCATCGGCTGGGTCAAGGTCAAGATGCTGCCCTTCGACAACAAGAGCGAATTTCAGGTGATCCTCAACATGCCCGAGGGCAGTTCCCTGGAGCACACGGCCCGGGCGGCCCGCGAGATCGCCGCCTCGCTGCGGGAGGAACCGGAGGTCACGGACATCGAGGTGTACGCGGGCACGGCGGCGCCCTTCAACTTCAACGGGCTGGTCCGCCACTACTTCATGCGGCGGGGGGATCACGTGGCCGACATCCAGGTCAACCTCCTGCCCAAGCACGATCGCCGACAATCCAGCCACGACATCGCGAAGCGGGTTCGCCCGCGGGTCGCGGAGATCGCGGGGCGCTACGGGGCGCGAGTCGCCGTGGCCGAGGTACCGCCGGGACCGCCGGTCCTCCAGACGCTCGTCGCCGAATGCTATGGGCCGACGCCCGAAGCCCGCCAAAAACTCGCCGATGCCATGATCAAGATCTTTCGCGACACGGCGGGCGTCGTCGATGTGGATTGGTACATCGAGGCCGACCAGCCGGAGGCCCGGTTCATCGTGGATAAGGAGAAGGCGGCGCTCTCGGGCATCAGCGCCGAGACCATCGCGCGGACGCTTCAGATCGCGGTGGATGGATTGAGCATCGATCTGCTCCACAGCCGCCGCGACAAGGAGGATGTGAACATCGTGCTCGAGGTGCCCGAGGCCCTCGCATCGCGGCCCGACGACCTGCTCGCGATCCGCGTCCGACCGGGCGACGCCAACGCGCTCCCCGAGCCACCGGGCGGGGTCGTCGCACCGGACCAGGCCACTGCCCCGCTGGTCCCGCTGCGCGAGATCGTGCGCGTCGAGAGGCGGGTCCGCGACAAGACCGGGCACCGGAAGAACCTCATGCCGGTCGCGTACGTCATCGGCGACGTGGCCGGGAAGATCGAGAGCCCAGTGTACGCCATCCTGAAGATGAACGAGGCGATCGCCAGGCTGAACGCGGCGGACTTTGGCGGGCGGCCGGGACCGGTGCGCGTGCACAACGCCACGATGCCCTTCGGCGACCGCCAGCCATCGATGAAGTGGGATGGCGAGTGGCAGATCACCATCGAGGTGTTCAGGGACCTCGGAATGGCGTTCGCCGCCGTGCTCATCTTGATCTATCTGCTCATGGTGGGCTGGTTCCGGTCGTTCCTGACCCCCCTGATCGTGATGGCCGCCATCCCGTTCTCGCTGGTCGGCATCCTCCCCGCCCACGGATTACTCGGCGCCTTCTTCACCGCGACCTCGATGATCGGCTTCATGGCCGGGGCCGGGATCGTCGTGCGCAACTCCATCATCCTGGTCGATTTCATCGAGCAGCGACGACGCGAGGGCATGGCGTTGCACGAGGCCGTCGTCGATGCCGGCGCGGTCCGGTTCCGCCCGATGCTCCTCACGGCGATGGCCGTGGTCGTGGGCGCGGCGGTGATCCTGTTCGACCCCATATTCCAGGGTCTGGCCATCGCGCTGATGGCCGGTGAGATCGCCTCGCTGTTCCTCTCGAGGATGGCGGTGCCGGTGCTCTATTACCTCGCCAATCGGGGCCGCCCCTAGCTCGAAAAGAGGGGGGTAGCGAGGGGCTTGCGCCCTTCGGCGTGGGACATGGGCGAGATGCCCATGCCACGGCTCCGTGGCACGGGCGTCCCGCCCGTGGCGCTGGCTGAGCGAACGCCGAAGCCGGAATGTTGGTAAAATCGCCTCTGGCGATCGGCCTCGCTACGAATTTTCTGCCCCGGTGGTCCGGCAGCCGCCGGATGGGATCCAGCTCGAAAATTCAGACACCGAATCGCAGGAGCCTGCTTGCAGGCGATGCGAATCGCGCGCAAGCGCGCTCCCACGTCTCATTTTCACTCCCGGTGGGCCGGCCCCATTTCCTTCTCGGCGGCATCGACGAGTTCGGTCACCCGGCCTCCGCGGTGCGTGGTGGCGTCCTTGTAGTCCTTCCGGATCTCGTCGAGCAACTTCCGCGCCTTGTCCTTCTCGCCCTGTTGCCAATAGGTAATGGCGAGCACGTACCGCCCATATCCGCCCACCTGGCAACCGTTGAAGTAAAAGCAGTCGCTGAATTTCTCGACGGCCCGGGTGAGGTAATCGATGCGATCCTGTCCCTCGCTCATCTGCCCCATGTAGAGGGTCGCGCAACCCGTGCGATTGGCCCTGTCGTATTTCGCCAGCAGAGTTTTGAGGCTCTCCCGCGCCTTGTCGCTGCGCCAATTCTCATTGGCCACCTGATAGAGCGACTCGATCTCTTTCAACTCTTCCGGCTTGTAGCGCTGTCGGTCTGCCGCGGCGCGCTGGCGCGCGGCCCGCTTGTTCGCCTCGCGCAGTTTCTCCAGTTTCTGGTCTTCGCCCCCGGCCTTTTCCGCCTCTGCCAGCTTTTGCTCGAGGTCCGCGATCCTTTTCTTAAGGGCCTCCGCGTCCTCGGCGCGGCAGGCGAGGCCCGCCGCGAGTAATACGATCAATGTCATCCCCGTCATCCATCCCTTTCGTCCGTCCGCTTGCATGGGAGCAGTCTACTCTTCGGGGGTCGCCGCTCGCAAGGTTCGGATGGGCGAGTTCGTGGACAGAGGTTCTGGGGGCGGGCGGCCATGGGTCGCTGGCGTGGGTTCTGGCGCGCTCTATTCGAATCACCTTGACCATTGAACCGATGTCGCC
>Ga0209717_1000240_pt1 | contig 69724 bp, 57 predicted proteins | sample AD_UKC048_MetaG_FD_184418 | JGI IMG/M metagenome (GOLD analysis project Ga0209717, IMG submission 184418) | Active sludge microbial communities of municipal wastewater-treating anaerobic digesters from USA - AD_UKC048_MetaG (SPAdes) (version 2) | ecosystem: Engineered > Bioreactor > Anaerobic >...
CAAGTGACGTAAAATTAACTTTAGAGATAGAATAATTAACTTAAGGGTGGGTCAATATTCGATGCATTTAGTGGGTCAGATTTAGATGCAATTTAACATTGTAACCTTAGTTTGTATATTTATAGTGGCGCCACTTTCTGGTGGTATAGATGTTTTAGCGAGAATATCAGCTTTGGAGTGGCTTAATCATATTGGTCGCGTTGTTACATTAAAACAGCCATTAATAGATGGGGTATTTGTAAATAATCGCACTCATTATTTAAATGGCTCTATGTGGACGATTAGATATGAGTTTTTTTGTTATTTGTTAATACCGTTTATATTTTATTTAAGGTTTTTTAATATAAAACTTATTTCAACACTCTTGCTATTATTGGCATCGTTAATAATCGCTCTTATTGATTTTAGAATCTCTAGCTTCAATTTGCAAGTGGTAAGGTTTTGTGCGTTGTTTTTTAGCGGATGCTTTTTTTATATGTTTCGCGATAAAATAAAATGGAACTTAGCGTTAACCATAGTAAGTATTATAGGCTTGATTTTTAGTTTGTCTTACAGCATATATGTTGCTCATTTTGGTTTAATGATATTTGGCGCTTATTTGATGTTTAACTTTGCATTAAATTTTAAGAGCTCATTTATAAGCTCAATTGGTACCAAAAATGATATTTCATACGGTGTTTATTTGTATGCGTGGCCCGTACAGAATTTGATTATTCAATATTACCCATCGGTTGAGCCATATCAGGTAAATATAGGCACATTACTTGTTGTATTACCACTCGCTTATTTAAGTTATAGATTTGTTGAAAGACCTTTCATTAATATGAAGAGTCGGTTTGTATTTGCTAAATAAAAATTCTTATTTAGTAAATTTCGTTAACTATTTAATTGCAACCCTCTTAAAAATATAGGAAAAAATAAGCTTGTGAAAATAGAGTTACCAACCATTTCATTAGTAACCTGCTCATATCAGCAAGGACACTTTATTGATGCAACCTTACGTTCCGTCCTTAATCAGCAATACTCAGCTTTGCAATATATTGTGATTGATGGAGGTTCTACAGATGAAAGTGTTGCGGTTATTAAGCAGCATGCCTCGAGCTTAAATTATTGGGTTTCAGAAAAAGATAATGGTCAAACAGATGCTTTAAAAAAAGGCTTTGCACACACAACAGGTGAAATACAAGGCTGGCTTTGCTCCGATGATATTTTGTTACCAAACGCTTTGCAGTTGGTAGGTGAATTTTTTAGGGATAATCCTAATGTTGGGGCGGTGTATGGTGATGCGCTATGGATAGACGCAGATGGCAAACCATTACGTGCAAAGCGTGAAATGGGTTTTAACCAATTTGTTTTTTTGCATGATCATAATTACATTCCTCAGCCTTCAATGTTTTGGCGTAAGTCACTATTTGATGCGGTTGGTGGGCTAGATGAAAGCTTTGATTTAGCGATGGATAGTGATTTATGGGCACGTTTTTCACAAAAAACAACAATCGCACATATTCCACAATATTTATCTTGCATGCGCTTTTACCCAGAGCAAAAAACCAGAAGCATGAAGCCAGCCGGAAGGCTTGAAGATTTAACTATTCGCTTACGTACAAGTAACCTAGCCAATGTCGCCTTTTTACGCCCAATTCAGCACGTAATAGCACGAATAATGCGTGTGATCATTAAGACTTTTGCAGGTGGACATCATGCTAAAGTGCCAAGACACCTTTTACCTTGGTTGGCACAGCATGCCACCCCAGTTAATCACGTGAAAGATTGATTGTTTTGAAAGATTCAACAAATCAGCCCAATACAAGCACAATAAGTGCAAAAAAGCACAATAGGATAAATAGCTGGCACGTGTTCGGGCAAAATAGATCATTGTTTGTGCCTGTGGCAAGCTTGGCTGTGCAAGATTATGCACTCAATTTTTTTATTTCAAGCAAGTGGCAGCGCATGGTTATTTGGCTAGCCACCTGCCTAGGCTTAGGCCGTAAAGTAAGTAATGGTGATGGTGTAAAATGGTGCGAAATATCTGATGTATTTACATTAGCTGAAAGCATTTTAAGCGGTGAAAGTGCTAAAGATATTAAGGCGGAACATGCGTTTTATGCAATTCGGCTAGGCTCAAAAGGGCCATATCAAAAAACCTCTTTAATAGCGATAACCCAAGCTGGGCAACCCTTATTTTACGCAAAAGTCGCGGTAGGCGTAACCGCAGATGCTATGGTGGATGCTGAGTCAACCTGCTTGCAGCGCTTATCTTTGATTGAGCCACTTAAAGGTATGGTGCCTCAAAAGCTTAACTCTGGTAAAAGCCCTTCTGGCAGAGCATATTTCACCACCACTGTAGCAAGCACATTAAAAACAAATAATCAGTTTCAATGTCAGCATGAGCAATTTCTCTCAACGCTTGGATATGCAACCATGCAGTGGGGGCAATATGCAAGCTCGGCAGAGGCGCAATTTACAAAATTTGCACTTGAGCGGCTAAAGCTTGTTTTGGGTGAAAGCGCACATTCTGAATTAGCATTAGCAGCGCAAGATATTTTAAGTGAAATTGGTGAGTTAAACTTACCAATGGTGATGGCGCATAGAGACTTTGCTCCTTGGAACATAAGATGGCATAAATCAGGTATTTTCGTATTTGATTGGGAATACGCAGCTGAAGGCGCTAATCCACTAGTTGATTTTTTTCACTTTCATCTAATACAGCAGGCACTTGCAGGCCACACTTACGCTTCAATTTCATGCTACGCTCTAACGCTCACTTTACCTGCTTTAAAATTCCTGCAGCAATATTACCCTGCAGTTAATTGGGTCCCCAAAATAGTAAAATATTTATTACTCGCTTATTTAGTTGATTTAATGTTGTTTTATGTAGATTCGGATAAAAAGTATGACGTTAACAACCCAGTGCTATCTAATTATTTATATTTAATAAAACAACTAAAACTAAACTTACTGAATAGTGGTGAGTTTGAGAGTTAAAAAAATGTACAATAAATCACTTGAAACAGTACAGCCTAAACTTATTATGACCGACTATTTTTTTCTGTTCGGCATGTGGTTAGTTATATTTTGGGCACTAGACCCATTTAGCTGGAGATTAGAATTTATTGGCGGGATTAAGCATTTCCCTCTTATAGCTATGATGCCTGCATTTATTCTTGCATTAGTAGGTAATTCACTATTTAAAACAAGGCGTAATAATGAATTGTCTCTTGCTTCATTGAGTAATCAAAAATTGATATTCACTATTTGGTTGTTTTCATCTTTTGTCGCATTAGGGGGGATATATGCAAAGTTTGCAAGCAATATAGATAATGCTTTTTTAACAATGGGGCTCTACGCGATGACAGCACCCTTAATGGCTTGGTTTATTAAAGGTTCAAGCAAACCAGCAGCTTTAATAAAGGGTGTTTTATGGATATACCTATTTTGGGCTTTAGTTTCTATATCAATGCAAGTCGTGAAGTATGGTGGAGCAGCGGTTTTTCACTCAAGGGAGCATTTGGCATTAGCTGGGCTGGCAATATTGTATTTCATTTCCAAATCAAAAGTGGCTAAGCTCTTAGTTGTTTTACTCATTGCATTTGCAGCATTTGCGGGGCATAAAAACACAGCATATATGGTTGCGCTATTGTTGTATTTACTTTTCTTTCTTATCTGGGGGATTGGTTACGCTAAAACTATTAAAGATGGTTTTGTCAGAACCATGTTTTGGATTAGAGCAGGGCTAATTACAACGCTATCTTCTATCGTCATAGGTTTAGTTTATTTTTATGTTAAGTCCACCTTACCAGATGGCAACCCAACATATCGATTACACACTTATGGAATTGCTTGGGATAAATTTTTAAGTTCGCCTATTTGGGGTAATGGTTACACAAAAGCAGCAACTGAAAAATTTGATCTTTTTACTGTAGCAAGTAGTACACAAGTATTGCCTACCCATAGTGACCCTTTAGATATTATTGCGAATGGTGGCCTTATAGGGTTTTCATTATGGGCATCTGTGTTTGTATTGTTAATTAGGCGTTGGTATCTGCTGGCTCTAAAACCAGAAACACAAATAAACGCTAGCTTAATACCCTACCAGCATGCACTTTTTTGCTTAATCTTTACTGGGGTAGTGGTGTGTGCATTTAACCCAATACTTAATTCACCCAATAATGCATGGGCTTTTTGGGCTCCTGTAGGTATGTTAATTGCCTCATTAACTGTGACAGATAAAGCAAATAGAAAAGTTAGAGAGGTCGTTTATGAGACTGCTTGAGTATGTAACTAGATTAGACCTATTCATTTTATTAATATTGTTTACTTTATGGAGTGATTTTGTGCGAGCAGAAGAGTACTTTGTTAATCCTGGGCATCCAAAGGCAAGTGATTTTGGTGCTGGCACTGTTAACACACCTTTTAAAACCATTGTAGCGGCAATCAAAAAACTTCAGCCTGGTGATCACCTAACTATCACACCTGGTGTCTATCGTGAACCAATTCTACTACCAAACAAAAACTGGGCTGCAGCTAAACTAACAACCATTGAGGGGCAAGTAACAGGCGAAGGAAAAGTAGTTATCAAAGGTTCACAATTAGTTACAAACTGGCGAGAAGTATCAGAAGGAAAAGGTTTGTTTTCTACCACTTGGAAAACTGAGCCCCAACAAGTTTACATCAACGATGTTGCTTTGATGCAGATTGGGGGGACTATTTTTGGGGGGTTTCCTGAGCGACCAAATCATGAGTTATTAAAGCTTCATGCTAGTCAAGGTGGCATTTGGCCGAATAGAATTAAAGGGGACGAAAGTTCTATGCCCGTAAATAGTTTTTTTTATGATGCACAAAATATGCTACTTTATGTTCGTTGTGATTGCGAATCTTTGCAGACTAAGGATGTAGAAGTAAGTGCATTAAGATATTTGGTTGATGGTAATAATCTTGAGAATATTTTACTTAAGAATATTGTTTTCCAGCACTCTACCACGTCAACTTTAAGTCGTGGCGAGGCGGTAACTTTGCGTGGTAGAAATATAGAAATTAACCATATTGATGTAACTGATATGGACGCAGGTTGTATTGGCTTAAGAGGAGAAAATATAACTTTGAAAAATAGTAGTATGGGTCGATGTGGTCAAACTGGCTTGGCTGCTAAGGGTAAGCGAATGCATATAGAGAATAATCATATTTATCAAAATAATACGCGTGGATTTAATAAGTGGTGGGAGGCAGGAGGTGCTAAATTTGTCGGTGAAGGTGGAATAAGCGACTCAGAAGTAATAGGAAACAGGGTGGAGGATAACCAAGGAGATGGCATTTGGTTTGATTGGGGACCTAGTAATAATCTTATTAAGTCAAATGTAGTTTTGCGAAACAAAGGGTTTGGTATTCACTATGAGGCGAGCACTGCTGGCAGAATTGAAGGAAACGTTGTGGTGCGGAATGCGCAGCGTGGCATTTATCTTTCACAAAGCTCAAAGAGCTTAGTATTAAATAACGTTGTAGTTGCTAATGGTTTGGAAGGTATAACTGTGGTTGATGAGGGCCGGCGTGACAAAAGCGGTAAACTTAACCTAGTGCCATCAAGTAATACCTTGTGTGGCAATGTGGTTGCTTGGAATAAAGGAGGCGCTTTAATTTTGCCTGCTGACACGCACGATAATCGCTCAGACTGGAACACATATATGGGTACGGGTAAAGAGGCTAAATTTGGACTGGGTTGGTGGCCTAGTCGTTTCAGGCCTACTGGATTAAATCTGGGATCATGGCAAAATTTGGTCGGCCAAGATAAAAATTCAATCTCTATATCTCGGGTGATAGATTCAACTTTGGTAGATGGACTCGCAAAACTTGGTCAACATTGGAAAATATCTGATTTAATTAAAGACTTGACCGGTAAATCTGTTCAAGCAGAATGCTTCAAGTCGTAATGAAAAAATGGAATAGCTGATTTGGTCAGGTTACTAAATAAATTAGACAAGCAAACAAAAAATCGATATTTGTTATTAACATTATTGCTAATGTTACCTAATTTCTTACTGTTAATTGTTGGCAGGAGTTTTGGGTTTGCTTTGTGGGTGTTTATTCAATCTGTTTTAGTTTGGCTTATATTAACTTTTATTGTTTCTAATATTCGGGTATTGTCGATACTAAGTATTCCATTCTTGCTGGTGTTGCCAGCCGAGTGCTATTTTATATACACTTATGGCTACCCATCTACGAAGTATGTCATTACGTTGTTAGCAGAAACATCATTGCAAGAGGCTAACGAATTTTTGTCTGGCCTATGGGTGGTTTTAATCACTGCTTTTGTATGCATAATCATAACTTTAACTTGGTTAATTAAAGGGCTAAAGTCTGTTCGTGTTTCTTCTATAAAAACTCAGGTTATAGTTTTAGTATTGATGATAACTTTAATTACAAGCTGGCAGATTTCTAAGACTCAATCATGGGCACCTCTAAAGCTACGTCAATTTACTTTAACAAACTCTTACCCTATTGGGATTGCCTACAGAGTAATGTCTTATGGGAAACTTCATATTGAAGGTTTGAGAAATCAGCAGCTAGTTCAAAAACACCATTTTTCTGCAACTAGTTCGTTAACCGATATGACATTGATATTAGTAATTGGTGAAAGCTCCCGTCCAGATCATTGGGGTATCAATGGCTATGATAGGCAAACAACACCTATGCTTTCAAGTAGATCAGATATTTACTTTATGAATAACCTCATTACACCCTGGGCGCTTACAACATACTCTACCCCATTATTTATCAAACGGAAACCAGCTAATTTCAATGGTGTGTTTCCTGAGAAGTCTCTGTTTTCCGCTTTTAATGACGCGGATTATTCAACTCTGTGGTTTACAAATCAAGATGGTTTAAGGGAAATGTCGTTACATATAGGGGAAGCTACAAAACGCAAGAGTTATAATTTTGCAATAGACGATGACGCACATGCTATGCAAGATGGAGAAATGTTACCTGATATAGATAAGGCCATAAAAGAAGGGTCACCAAAAAAATTCATAGTAGTACATAGTAAAGGTAGCCATTGGGATTATTATCTGCGGTATCCGCCTGAGTTTAGAAAGTTTATTCCAGATACAATCCAAGGTGTATCAGGTAAGTATGATGCCAGTCAGCGAGAAAGCATAGTTAATGGATACGATAATTCAATTCTCTATACAGATTATTTTTTGAGTGAGCTAATTAAAAAGCTTGAACTGTTAAAAAAACCAGCAGCCTTAGTGTATGTTTCTGATCACGGTGAAGGCTTGTATGAGAATGGCTGTAAGGTGTTTGGTCATGGTAATGATACAGATATTAATTTTCGTACAGCAGGGTTCATTTGGGTTTCGCCTGAGCTTGCAAGTGGAAGATCAACTTTAGTGGCTAACTTGAGCAAAAACACTAAGCTTCCTTTGAGTACAGATTTAACTATATTTAATACTTTGGCTGATTTGGGAGGCTTGAATCTGGTTGAAGCAAAACATAGTTTGTTGAATCGTGAATTTGAAACTCGTCAACGAATAGTTAACGCTAGTTCAGGGATAATAGATTTTGATCATAGCGCACGTGATGGTGTATGTGAGTTAGTCGTCAACACAAAATCCTCTCAGCCTTTATTACACTGAGCATTCCAAGAAATTATACTCTATGAGAATCCTAATAGCCCATAACGCCTATCAACACCACGGTGGTGAAGACGGTGTGGTCGCGGCCGAAATAGCTTTGCTTAAAAATGCAGATCATAAAGTTATAGAGTATTTTCGGCATAATGATGAAATTAAATCGATGGGCAACTTGCAGTTGGTGCAAGATGCGCTTTGGTCTCGACAGACAACGCAAGATTTTTCTGCCTTAATAGCAAAGCATCAGCCAGATGTAATTCATGCGCATAATACATTCCCTTTAATTTCCCCTTCTGCTTACTGGGCTGCCAAGCGGGCAGGTGTTCCAATAGTGCAAACACTGCATAACTTTCGGTTTTTATGCCCACAAGCGATGTTTTTGCGAGAAGGTAGCGTATGTGAAGATTGCCTAGGTAAAACGCCTTGGCGTGGCGTGGTGCATAGGTGTTATCGTGATTCATTTGCTCACAGTGCAGTACTAACCACACAAATTACTTTGCACCAAAAGTTGGGTACATATTGTAATAAGGTCACGCGGTACATAGCGTTGAATGAATTTTGCCGTAATAAGTTTATTGATGGGGGCTTGCCTGCAGATAAAATAATGGTAAAACCTAACTTTATTGATTGTCCTGAAAAGCCTGATTGGCAGTCTCGTCATGGTGGGCTTTTTGTAGGGCGTTTGTCGAAAGAAAAAGGTTTAGATGTGTTGGCAGGAGCAATTAAAACGCTACCTTCTAGCCCCGTTAAAGTGATTGGTGGTGGTGAGTTGGATGCGTTTGCTAGCGATGCCTTTGGCGCTAATTATCTTGGCTTTCAGCCGCTAGGGAGTATTTTGATGGCGATGCGCCACGCCGCATATTTAGTCATTCCGAGTATTTGGTATGAAAATTTCCCCCGCACAATTGTTGAGGCTTTTTCTTGTGGTTTACCCGTAATTGCTAGCCGCATTGGTGCTTTGGCAGATATAGTGAATGATGGCGTAACAGGTTTATTGTTTGATGTTGGTGATTCTGAAGACTTAGCAAAAAAAATTGCATGGGCTGAAGCTCACCCAGTCGAAATGATAACCATGGGAAAAAACGCACGTGCAGAATACGAGGCTAAATATACGCCGGTAGCCAATTATGCGACTTTAATGGCAATTTACGAGCAGGCCATGAGTGATAATGCTGTAGAGTAGTAAAGTAAGTTGGCTTAGTAACCATCTGTTTTAATTGGTGATATTCGAGTGTTGCGGTATCATTGCCTAAATTGATTGAACATAGTACTGAAAATGACAAATAATAACCGTAAAGGTGCCAGCATTTTAGGTAGCCATATTGATGCGCTTGAGTGGGGTGATGCGATAAGCACTATTTGTACTTGGGCAAAAAATCGTGAATCAAGATACGTCGCCATCTGCAACGTGCACTCTGTAGTGACTGCTTTGCAAGAGCCCCAACATAAACAGGTAATCAATAGTGCTGATATGGCCACCTGTGATGGGATGCCTATTACTTGGATGCTACGCAAGTTGGGCTTTCCCCAGCAGCAAAGAATCAATGGGCCAGATTTAATGTGGAAATACTGTGAAAAAGCAGAAAAATCAGGTCAAAAGGTTTTTTTCTACGGTAGCACAGATGAAAATTTAGTCCTGCTTAAAACTAGGCTGCTAGTGGCTTTTCCAGCATTACAAATTGCAGGTATGTATTCGCCGCCGTTTCGTGATTTGACTGTTGATGAAGATGCTGAAGTGGTAAAGCGTTTAAATGATTCAGGTGCAGGGGTGGTGTTTGTCGGTTTAGGTTGCCCTCGTCAAGAGTTATGGATGCAATTACACCGTGGAAAAATAAATGCGGTGATGATAGGGGTAGGTGCTGCATTTAATTATCATGCTGGCACTATTCAGCGTGCGCCGTTGTGGATGCAAAATGCTGGTTTGGAGTGGCTGCATCGCTTGGCAGCAGACCCGAGACGTTTGTGGAAGCGATATTTAGTGACCAATACTTTATTTATTTTTGCAGCTACTGCTCAGTTGCTAGGCCTAAAAAAGTTTTAACTCTTATGCATAAAACGTGCATTTTCACCTTAGAATTTACACAACATCATTTTGGTATGGCTGTAATCCGCATGGATATTGGCTTGCAGAGCATATAAAAATCTCTCGCAATATTTTATAGCTTTATAACTAATTGTGCTATTCCATGCTAGACGCTAAAAATTTTTTAAATGTGGTTGCCAATACTCCGCTGGTTTCGGTTGATTTAGTACTTTTGAGCGGTGATGAAATACTATTAGGATTGCGCAACAATCGTCCAGCAAAAGGGTTTTGGTTTGTACCAGGTGGGCGCATTTTAAAAAATGAAACCATTAATCAGGCAATTTTACGCATAGCTGAAAAAGAGTTGGGCTTGTCGAGTTTAATCAAGGATGGTCAGTTAATAGTGACGTTTCTTGGCACTTATGAACATTTTTATAGCGATTGTTTTGCGGGCGATAATGGGGTTTCAACGCATTATGTAGTGGTAGCGCATAAATTAGAGTTGAATAAGAACATTATAGTGACTATTGCGGATGAACAGCATTCGGAATTAAAATGGTGGAAGCTAGATCAAGCTTTAAAGTCAAAAGTAGTACATCAATATACTAAGAATTACTTAAGTCAGGGGCAGTAAATAGAGAAGCGGCACAAATATTGCATGCTTTTTTATGTTTTAGTTTAGTTGGGAATTCAATTGTTAAAAATTACTCCAGTGGTTCTCTCTGGCGGCTCTGGCACGCGCTTGTGGCCGTTGTCACGTTCTGCATATCCAAAGCAGTTTTTGCCACTTGTGTCTGTTAACACCATGATGCAAGAAACATTGAAGCGCGTTTCGGGATGGACACATGTTGATTCATCAATTGTGGTATGTGGAAATGATCACCGATTTTTAGTTGCTGAGCAGTTACGGGCATTAGGTTTTAGATCAAAGTCTATTATTTTAGAACCAGTATCTCGAAATACTGCCCCTGCAATTGCAGTTGCGGCGTTGTCTATGCTGGATGAACCAGATACTTTAATGTTGGTGTTACCTTCTGATCATGTAATATCCAACACTGAAGCATTTGAAGGTGCCGTTAAACGTGCTTCAGTTGCGGCAGCCGCAGGTCAGTTAGTCACGTTTGGAATTTTACCCAGCAATCCTGAAACGGGTTATGGTTACATCCAGTCAGGTGCAGGTCTTGCGGATGCAGAGGGTTGCTACAGCGTAAATAAGTTTGTAGAAAAGCCAGACTTAAAAACGGCAGAAAAATATTTAGCTAGTGGAGATTTCTACTGGAATAGCGGCATGTTTTTATTCAAACCAGATGTCTATTTATCTGAATTAGCGAAATATCGCCCACAAATTTATGAGGCCGCTAAATTAGCACATAGTAAAAGTTATCAAGATTTGGATTTTTGTCGCTTAGATGAAGAGGCTTTTGCAGCATCACCATCTGATTCAATAGATTACGCAGTGATGGAACAAACGCAACTAGCAACGGTTGTACCTGTGGATATGGGATGGAATGATGTTGGCTCTTGGACTGCTTTGTGGGAAGTGCAAAATAAAGATCGTAATGGCAATGTTTTAAGAGGCGATATCATCGCGGAAAATGTTAGCAACTCACTAGTTCGGTCTCAAAGCCGGGTTGTTGCTGCGGTCGGCGTGCAGGATTTAGTTATTGTTGAAACAGCAGATGCTGTATTGGTGGCACATAAAGATAGTGCGCAAGATGTTAAAAAAATCGTAGATCATCTCAAACATTATGCGCGTAACGAGCATGAAGTGAACACGCGTGTATATCGACCATGGGGTTGGTACGAAAGCATGGATAATGGCGCGCGTTTTCAAGTGAAGAGAATTATGGTTAACCCGAATAGTAAACTCTCGCTACAAATGCATCAGCAGCGCGCTGAGCACTGGGTGGTCGTAAGCGGCACTGCGTTCGTGACGCGCGATGATCTAGTTGAAGAGTTACAAGAAAACCAATCTGTTTATATTGCCATAGGCGTTAAACACCGACTTGAAAATAGAAGTTCACGTCCACTACATATTATTGAAGTACAGTCTGGTATCTATTTAGGTGAAGATGACATTGTGCGTTTTGAAGATAGTTACGGTAGGTCCTAGCTTAAATTTACAACTTGTATAATAAGGCTAAAAACCAAATAGCTAGAAGCGAATTTTAGCTTACTAAGTAAGTAATCACTATTGGCTATTTTCTGAGTTGGAATCATTCAAAGTGATTAAATTTAAATGTGCAAGCTCAATGACAATCACTCTGCATAAAACAGTACATCTCGACCCCCTTATCGCGACTATAAACGTATAATAGGAAATCTCAGACCGAATGACTTTGCAAAAATGATACATTTTATGGTATTTCTGAGGTGCTCATAAAGAAAACTCATGTATTGAATAAGTGCGCTCGACAAAAATAATGGACGAGTATTTATATTTCGAGAGTCAATTTTAGCCATACTAGCGCACCGTATTAAATTAAAACTCGTTCATATTCTCAAGCCGAGCTTTGAAAAGTTGTCTGACAACTAAACGTTAAGGTTTAACAATGACCCCTCATATTTATACTTTTAACTTTGCCAGTTCAATTTAGCTTAAAGCTTTCTTTCAATGTTGCTTAGCTTAACTTAAGCAACACTTTAAACCAAGTCAAACTTTGTTGTTTAATCTATCTTTGAAAGTAAAGTTCAGTAGCTACCAGAACATGAAGTTTGGTGTTTTTATGTTTCAAGTGCGATGTTTTTATATATCGTTTTAAAATGTAAGTAGTGCGGATATACTTTATGCATTGCCCGTCAAATTAATCAAGGTATTAACTTTTAAAATGAGGGGGGCGAGAGCCTAAAGTGTGATGCGTGATTTGCCTAAAAATCATCAGAATTAATGGTAATTAATTTTTTTCTTAAGTTTAGCGGGGTTGGTGCCAGAATTGGCACCTGCAATGCGAGCGCTAGCTCGTTAGAAGTTGCGTTGTGTTAAAGCGGGAGACGTAGACGACTGCTTTGATACAAAATGAAGGGCTTTGCCCGTAATGCAAGCGACTGGAACCGAACGTAATAACCAAAATGGAGATCGCGGTAGCGTCGGAAGTTTGGTTATGGAGTGAGGGTTTATGCTTTTGACTTATTGTTTTAATTTTCACATACTCTAATTCTGGTTGGCTCGATGCCAGTTAAATTTAGCTCGTGCAATTCTAAATTTCTTTGATTAATCATATATTGCATCTAGAGACGTGATAAAGTCGTATCTACAGTATTGCGAAATAGATGGTGGCAGTTATGATTAAGCAAAAAATTCGTGACAAAATCATCGGCTTGCTGGTGTTCTACTTTCTTGTGGCCTTGGTTGCAATTGGCTCAACACTATTAGTATCTTGGCGGCTAGAGGGTGGTGCAGCAGCAATTAACGATGCGGGGCGTGAGCGCATGCGTTCTTACCGAATTGCCTATTTGCTAGAGCAGTATGTTAAGCAACCAACCGCTCAATTGCGAACTGATATTGACGAAGAGGTGATTTCTTTTGAAAAAACCTTGCATGAATTAGACCAGGGAAACCCACAACGCCCATTATCACTGCCTAAAGATGTTGATGTCAAAGCGCAAATGACGCAACTACAGCAATCATGGCAAAATCAAATTAAACCGCATATTCAGCAGATTTTACATACCAACACACCCAATGAGCAGCCCCATTTATTAACGCAGTATCGTCCCAAGTTAGAGGGGTTCGTGGCAGGTATTAATGAGTTGGTGGGTATGGTTGAGCATAGCAATGCGCGCGCCACTACTTTGTTACGTTTTTTGCAAATTGCTTTAGTGAGCCTAGCTTTACTGGGTACTATTTTATTGGTTTACTTATTTTCACACATGGTGGTACGTCCTGTAATGCGCTTACGTGAAGGCATCACGCGCATGGCAGCGGCAGACTTTAATGTGCGCTTACCCGAAACAAGCCAAGATGAATTAGGTGAATTAGCAATTGGTTTTAACCGTATGGCGGGCGAGCTACAAGATATTTATGCTACTTTGGAGCAGCGCGTTGAGGAAAAGTCTCGTAGTATAGAGGCGAAGAATAAAGAGCTTGCGGCACTCGATAAAGAGGTGGCTGTGTCAGAGGAGCGTAATTTGCTCGCACAAGAATTGCACGATAGTATTGCGCAATCACTAGCCTTTTTGAATATACAAGTACAACTACTAGATGAAGATTTGCGCAAAAATAAAATTGCCGAGGCGCAAAAAAGTCTGGCGAAGATTCGCGAAGGTGTGCAAGAAAGTTATGATGATGTGCGCGAGTTATTGATACACTTTCGCACGCGGATTGGTAGTACAGATTTAGCTACCGCCATTGATGGTGCATTAGATAAATTTGAAGGTCAAACGGGTATTAAAACAATATTTAATTGTTTTGGAAGTGCACCCAGCCTGCCGCCTGAGCAAGTATTACAAATCATGCACATAGTGCAAGAGTCACTTTCAAATGTACGTAAACACGCCAAAGCGAGTGCAATTGAGATTACCCTTAACTGTTCAACACCATGCACAATAAATATTAATGATAACGGCGTAGGTTTTGATATGGAAAAAGATGCTGGAGATAGCCATGTTGGATTGCGAATTATGCGTGAACGTGCGCATCGCATAGGAGCTGAGCTTTCATTTGATTCAGCGCAAGGTGCTGGTACGCATATCAGACTTACACTACATGAAACTTAAAGTGACTATATAACAAAATGAATCCTATACGCGTTTTAATCGTTGATGACCACACGTTATTTCGTAGTGGTATCAAGTTATTGTTAGAGCGGCAGACCGGATTTGAAGTGGTCGGAGAGGCGAGTGACGGCTTGGAAGGCGTGAAGCGAGCTAAACAATTTAAACCTGATGTTGTGTTACTTGATTTACACATGCCTACCACAAGTGGGCTGGCTGCCATTCCGTTGCTGAGAGAAGAAGTACCTCAAACCGAAATTATTATGCTGACAGTGTCTGAAGATGCGGAAGATTTGCTCGAAGCCTTGCGTGCGGGCGCACGAGGCTATTTACTTAAAAATATCGAAACAGAATTTTTACTCGAAGCAATTCGTCGTGCAGCGGCTGGTGAGTCTGTTATGTCGCCTCAAATGGCTGGCAAGCTGGCTGATACCATGCGAACACCGCAAAAAGTAAAACAACATGACGCAGCCCCAGAAAAATTAACTCCTCGTGAGCGCGAGATTATTGGGATGTTGGCGAGCGGTGCAAGCAACAAAGAGATTGCCCGCAATTTAGATTTGGCCGAATCTACCGTAAAAATTCACGTACAAGGCATATTGCGCAAGCTCAACTTGGCAAGTCGCGTACAAGCCGCTGTTTATGCTGTAGAGCATGGGATGGTTGTAGAACAAGAAAAATTATCTTAAATAATATAAACGACTATGCTCATTCAAATAAAGAATTCTACTCCACCCAATACCAATCAATTTGCACTCTTTAATTTAGGCTTTAGACCTTTCTTTTTAGGGGCAGGCATTTTCGCAATAGCTTCAATTACGGCGTGGATGCTGGTCTATTTCTCTTACGGCACCATTACCATGACAAATATTTCCATAAGTCAGTGGCATGCCCATGAGATGTTGTATGGCTATAGCATGGCGGTGGTTGCGGGTTTCTTACTGACCGCCGTTAAAAACTGGACGGGCATACCAACATTGTCCGGCAAGCCTCTCATGGTTCTGGTGATGTTATGGAGTATCGGGAGAGTGTTGTTCCTGTGTGGCACTTCCTTTATTGTGTGGGTAGCCTTGGCTGATATTTTGTTTGGATTAATGCTGATGGTAGCTATCACCATGCCCATCGTTAAGGTCAAGCAGTGGAAACAACTGGCTGTACTTAGTAAAGTTGTGTTGTTGTGGATAGGCAACATCATTTTTTACTTCGCTTGCTTTGGCTTTTTTGCCGATGGGCTAAATTATGCGATTAATGGTGCAATTTTGTTATTTATCAGCCTGATTCTAATGATAGGTCGCCGTGTAATACCGTTCTTTATTGAGCGCGGCGTGGCTACTAAGGTGCAATTAAAGCAATACAAATGGCTTGATATAAGTATATTGGTTATGTTTGCTGCCTTATTTATCAATGTGATCTTTCTAAAAATTCTTTCTCTAACGATGATGTTTGCGTGGGTGTTATTTATTTTAAATGGTCTTCGGTTAATGAATTGGCATACTAGTGGTCTATGGCAAGTACCATTGTTATGGAGCTTATACCTTTCAGCTTGGTTGATTAACCTCGGTTTTTTCTTTTATGGTTTGCAGGCGCAATATTCTAATTTATCCATTTTAACCTTGCATATCTTTGCTATCGGTGGAATTGGACTAATGTCACTCAGTATGATGTCACGCGTGGCTTTGGGGCATACTGGGCGCGATATTCGGAACCCCTCGCCTTGGATAAAAGCAACGTTTGTCAGCTTAATTGCCAGTGTATTATTTCGCGCCTTAGTGCCGATGCTTCTGCCCCAATATTATATGCACTGGATGCTGGTGGCGGCTGTTTTATGGGTACTGGGTTTTGCCATTTTTGTTTGGATTTACACACCGATTTTACTAAGGTCAAGAGTGGATGGCATGTTTGGTTAAATTCAAATATGGTTTGAAACAAAAAGAAACCTAGCCATAAGAACTAGTTCTTATGCATCAAAAAATTATCCTTTAGACGAATAGTCTCTGTGCAATTTTAAGCCTAATCTCTCTCTATGTAACAAATTGGGAGAGATAGCATGGCAACGCAACAATACAAAGCTTGGTCAGTTGTAATCGCCAGCACCATCGCATTCACCGTATGCTTCATGATTTGGATGATGTTTGCTGTGATTGGCATCCCAATTAAAGAAAGTTTAGGGCTTAACGAAACTGAGTTCGGCATTCTCATTGCAACCCCAGTTCTAACAGGTTCGCTTATTCGTTTACCACTCGGCATGTGGACTGACAAGTTTGGTGGACGTGTTGTGTTTGTTATTTTGATGCTTTCGACAGTTATCCCCATTTACTTTATTTCATACTGTACTCAGTACTGGCAGTTTTTGGTCACAGGTCTGTTTGTCGGTATTGCAGGCGGTGCGTTTACGGTAGGTATTGCCTACTGCGCACGCTGGTTTCCTAAAAATCGCCAAGGCTTGGCGATGGGGATATTCGGGGCGGGCAATACAGGTGCTGCTGTCACAAAATTAGTTGCCCCGCTTATCGTAGTGGCATATGGATGGACGATGGTGCCGCAAGCGTATGCGGTATTAATGCTGATTACCGCAATTTTATTTTGGTTTTTTACCTATTCTGACCCAGATCACAAAGTAGGTAAAACTGTCAGTATGCGTGCGCAATTGGCTGTGCTTAAAGATCCAAAGGTGTGGAAGTACAGCCAATATTATTCAATCGTATTTGGTGGCTATGTAGCGCTCGCCTTATGGATGACCAAATACTACATCGGCGAATATGGATTCGACCTCAAGACCGCAGCGCTTATGGCGGCAGCGTTTAGTATTCCAGGCGGTGTGTTACGTGCAGTGGGTGGTTACTTTTCAGATAAATTTGGCGCACACACTGTCACATGGTGGGTACTTTGGGTGTCTCTCGTTTGTTTATTCTTTTTATCCTATCCACAAACCGACATCTCAATAGTGACTGTAAAAGGACCACAAACATTTCATGTAGGGTTAAGCGCAGTATGGTTCACGGTCATTATGTTTACCATGGGCATTGCCTTTGCCATCGGCAAGGCTTCAGTCTTTAAATATATTTCTGACGATTACCCTCATAACATTGGCGTCATTTCAGGTGTTGTTGGATTGGCGGGCGGATTGGGCGGATTCTTAATGCCTATCATGTTTGGCGCATTATTAGATTTAACGGGCGTGCGAACTTCAGCCTTTATGTTGATGTTCGGCATTATTTGGGTATCACTCATTTGGATGTACTGGACAGAAGTGCGTCCAGTCAAAATCGGCCGTCATCATGAGCGCCAAGCAAAACTTACTGCATAAATTTCTGGGAGAAATCAGATGACTATCAATATTGATAAATGGGATGTAGAAGACAATAAATTTTGGGAAACCGAAGCTAAAAAAATTGCTTATCGTAATTTGTGGATTTCGGTACCAGCTTTGTTGTGTGGGTTTGCGGTGTGGCTGATGTGGGGCATTATCACCGTACAAATGAGCAATCTTGGATTTCCATTTAGTAAGGATGAGCTTTTTACACTTACTGCGATTTCAGGGCTGGCCGGCGCAACCATGCGTATTCCAGCATCGTTTTTTATTCGCTTGGCAGGTGGGCGCAATACCATATTTCTCACTACGGCAATGCTGCTCACGCCAGCAATCGGTACGGGTATTGCTTTGCAGCACCCAGAGTGGCCGCTGTGGGCGTTTCAACTAATGGCGCTATGGTCAGGTGTAGGTGGCGGAAATTTCGCCAGCTCTATGTCTAATATCAATACATTTTTTCCAAAACGGTTGCAAGGTACCGCACTAGGAATCAATGCGGGTATTGGTAACTTTGGTGTAACCACCATGCAGATTTTGATTCCACTAGTGATGACGGCGAGTGTGTTCGGCGCATTAGGTGGCGAGCCGACTAACTTGGTAAAAGATAGCGGTTGGATATTTGGAAAAATTCCTGCTGGTACACCTACATTTATTCAAAATGCAGGATTTACTTGGGTGTTATCGCTCGTACCGCTGTCTATTGTCTGCTTCTTCGGTATGAACAATTTAAAAACGATTTCACCTGATAGCGAGGGCACGATTGCTGCCTTTATTAAAATCACGTGGCTTTACACGCTAGCGTTTATTCCTGCCATTCTCGGACTTTACCTATATCTACCTGCACCAACTGGTTTAGGGTTGCTCAATATGTGGGTGGCAATGCCGCTAATTATTGGCTCAACTTTATTGGTAATGAAGTTAGCTGCATTTGGCACGATGAAAGAAAACATCGCTAAACAATTCGCCATTTTTAAAAACAAACATACTTGGTCAATGACAGCATTGTACCTAGTGACGTTTGGCTCATTCATTGGTTTTTCCATGGCATTACCGTTATCAATCACTGTAATTTTTGGCGACAAGCATTTGGTTGATGCAGCAGGTGTATGGGCACATGTAAAAAATCCAGCCGCGCCTTCCGCACTCACTTACGCTTGGATTGGGCCTTTTGTAGGTGCGCTGATTCGTCCAGTGGGTGGGTGGATTTCAGACAAAGTGGGCGGCTCCATTGTCACGCAATTGATTTCAGCGGTGATGGTCATTGCTTCCGCGTACGCTGGTTACATCATGATGCAAGCCTATCATTCTGCCACCCCAGAAATATTTTTTACTCAGTTCTTAATCATCTTTGTGGTGCTATTTGCCGCCACTGGGTTGGGTAATGGCTCAACGTTTAGAACTGTTGGTGTGATTTTTGACCGCGTGCAAGCTGGTCCCGTGTTGGGCTGGACATCAGCCGTTGCAGCTTATGGTTCTTTCATTGCGCCAGAGGTAATTAAAGGCCAAATTAAAGCTGGAACACCAGAAAATGCAATGTACGGGTTCGCAATATTTTATGCCCTTTGCTTGATATTGAACTGGTGGTTTTATTTACGTTCAGCAAGTGAGATTAAAAAACCCTAGCCTGAATTGAATTAGATTAAAGCTGGGTTTGCACTTCAAGATAAATTTGCAAGGAGAAAACAATGAGTCACTTTCTGGATAGATTAAAATTTTTTGATAAAGTTAAAGCAACTTTTTCAGATAATCATGGCATTGTTACCAATGAAGATCGCCAATGGGAAGACGTTTATCGGCACCGTTGGCAGCACGATAAAGTGGTGCGTTCTACTCACGGAGTGAACTGTACTGGCGGCTGTTCATGGAAAATCTTTGTTAAAAATGGCTTAGTGTCGTTTGAAATGCAGCAAACCGACTATCCGCGTACACGTGACGATTTACCAGACCATGAACCGCGTGGTTGTCAACGCGGTGCTTCATTTTCTTGGTATTTGTATAGCCCACATCGAATTAAACATCCACTCATTCGTGGTCGCCTGCTGGATTTATATCGCACTGAACGCATGACAGGCAAAGATCCTGTAGAAGCTTGGGCAACCATACAGTCCGATGAAGCAAAACGTAAATCCTACACCGCAGTGCGTGGCTTGGGCGGTTTTGTTCGTACCTCTTGGGATGAAGTGAACGAAATCATGGCGGCAGCCAATGTTTACACGATAAAAAAATGGGGCCCCGATCGTATATTTGGTTTTTCACCTATTCCTGCTATGTCGATGATTTCTTACGCCGCAGGCTCCCGATACCTCTCCCTAATCGGTGCGGCTTGCGGCTCTTTTTACGACTGGTACTGTGACTTGCCTGCGGCCAGTCCACAAACATGGGGCGAACAAACCGATGTGCCAGAAGCGGCTGACTGGTACAACTCCACCTACATTATTATTACAGGTGCGAATTTGCCAATGACACGAACACCAGATGCGCACTTTGCCTCTGAAGTACGTTACAAAGGCGCAAAAATTGTAGCTATGGCACCAGATTATGCCGAGTTCTGCAAATTCTCTGATTTGTGGATGCCAATACGCCAAGGCACAGACTCTGCAGCGTTCTTAGCGATGGGGCATGTTGCTTTAAATGAGTTTTATATTAAAAACCAAGATACGTACTTTCAAGAGTATGCACGTAAATATACGGACTTACCGATGCAGGTTATCTTGCGTAAACAAGGCGATGCCTATGTGACAGACCGCTTCTTACGCGCCTCAGATTTTAATAATGGCTTAGGAGAGGAAAATAATCCTGAATGGAAAACAATTGTTTTTGACCGAAAATCAGGATTTTTTGTTGCGCCCAACGGCAGCATTGGTTTTCGCTGGGGCGAAGAGGGCGAGTGGAATTTGCTTGAAAAATCCAACGCGCAAGAAATTAAAGCTGAACTGACCTGCATCGATGATCGTGATGAGGTAGTGTCAGTAGGTTTTCCACACTTTAACCATGATGAAGCGGATTTGTTATTCCGTAATGTGCCAGTTCGCAGAGTGAAGCTTGCCAGCAATCAGGAAGCTTTTGTAGCTTCAGTATTTGACTTGCAAGTTGCCCAATACGGCATTGATCGGGGTTTAGGCGGCGGTAACGTGACTAATGACTATAACGATGCCAGCATTGCCTATACGCCTGCATGGGCAGAAAAAGTCACTGGTGTAAAAGCAGCCGATATTGAGCGTACAGGACGCGAGTTTGCCTACAACGCTTCAAAAACCAAAGGTAAGTCCATGGTGATTATGGGTGCTGCGATTAACCATTGGTATCACAATGACTTATCTTACCGTGCCATTATGAATCTACTACACATGTGTGGCTGTGTGGGACAAACGGGGGGCGGTTGGGCACATTATGTTGGACAAGAAAAACTAAGGCCTCAAGCCGGCTGGGCACCAATTGCCTTTGCGCTGGATTGGATGCGTCCACCACGTCACACCAACTCTACATCTTACTGGTACTTTCATACGGACCAATGGCGTTATGAAACGCTTGATGCAGATAGCTTGTTAAGCCCAGCGGGTAAAGGTAAGAACAAAGGTAATTCAATTGCGGATTACAACGTCAAAGCAGCACGTATGGGTTGGTTGCCATCTATGCCGAACTTTAATCGCAGTTCTATTGAATTGGCCGAAGATGCTTTTAAAAATGGTGCAACAGACGAAGCTTCCGTGGCCAAATATGTAGCTGGGCAATTGAAATCTGGGAATTTAGATGTTGCTTATGCCGATCCAGATGCTCCAGAAAATTGGCCACGTAATTTGTTTGTATGGCGTGCCAATTTAATCGGCACTTCAGCTAAAGGTCATGAATACTTCCTTAAACATTTACTTGGTGCGCAAAATGGCGTGTTACAAGAAGGCGGTGCTGGCAACAATAATAAAGAAGTGAAATGGCATGAAAATGCGCCCATTGGCAAGCTGGATTTAATGGTGGACATTAACTTCCGCCTTAATTCCACAGGTGCTTACTCTGACATTATTCTGCCTACTGCCACTTGGTATGAAAAAAATGACCTGAACACAACGGATATGCATCCGTTTATTCATCCACTTTCTGAAGCAGTATCACCGGGGTGGGAATCTAAATCTGACTGGCAGATTTTCAAAAATCTAGCTAAAACTTTCTCACCACTCGCTGAAAAACACTTGGGCACAAAAAAAGAAGTGGTCGCGTTGCCCATGCAACATGATTCTGCAGCAGAATTAGCACAACCTTTTGGCGAAGTGAAAAACTGGAAAGAAGGTGACTGCGAACCAATTCCTGGTAAAACGATGGCAATTATTAAGCTGGTTGAGCGCAATTTTGGCGATACATATCGTAAATTTATCGCTCTCGGCCCATTGATGACGAAGCTTGGGAATAACATCAAGGGGATTGATTGGAATACTGATCAAGAGTACGAAGAACTTAAAAAACATAACAGTACTGTAAAAGAGGCTGGTGTTTCATTTGGCATGCCCTCGTTGGCAGAAGACATTGAAGTGTGTGACTCTGTGATGCGCATGGCACCTGAAACAAATGGTGAAGTGGCACATAAATCATGGTCAGCACTTTCTAAAAAGACTGGTATGGATTACCACCACTTGTATGCTGGTCGTCATGAAGATAAGTTCACTTTCAAGGATATTCAAGCACAACCGCGCAAAATTATTACCGCGCCTACCTGGTCTGGCATTGAATCAGAGAAGGTGTCTTACACCGCAGGCTATACCAATATCCACGAACATATTCCGTTCCGTACGCTTACAGGTCGGGCGCATTTTTATCAAGACCATGAGTGGATGCTGGATTTCGGCGAGGGGTTTTGTACCTACAAACCGATGGTGGATTTAGGCGAATTAAATTCATTACCTAAAACCGTCACAGACAAACCTTATTTATCACTTAATTGGATTACACCGCACTCTAAATGGGGAATCCACTCCTCTTACCAAGACAACTTGCGTATGTTGACTTTGTTCCGTGGCGGGCCTTATGTGTGGCTATCAGAGGACGACGCCAAAACTGTGGGCATTGAGGACAACGACTGGGTAGAAGCCGTGAATCACAATGGTGCAACAGTTGCACGTGCTGTCGTTTCGCAACGCGTACCTCGCGGCATGGCAATGATGTATCACGCACAAGAGAAGAACGTGAATGTACCAGGTTCACCATCCACTAATAAACGAGGGGGCATTTTGAACTCTGTTACACGTGTGATTATGAAACCTACCAATATGATAGGCGGCTATGCGCAGTTATCTTATGGTTTTAATTACTACGGCACGGTAGGTTGCCAGCGCGACACCATGGTGGCTTTACACAAAATTGCGGATAAAGATGTGGATTGGTTAGAACGTCCGCTCACCCCAGAACGTGAAGCTCAGTTAAACCCAGTTGGCATTGGTGCCAAATAAAAAGATAAAAGGAGAACATCATGAAAGTACGCGCACAATTCGCCTTTGTCTTTAATTTAGATAAATGCATCGGCTGTCACACTTGTTCGGTCACCTGCAAAAATGTTTGGACGAACCGAAAAGGCGTTGAATACGCTTGGTTCAATAATGTGGAATCTAAACCTGGTGTTGGTTACCCAAAACAGTGGGAAAATCAAGAGGTTTGGAAAGGTGGATGGGAGCTTAAAAATGGCAAGCTCGAATTAAAATCTGGTAGCCGCACTAGCAAACTGCTCAATATTTTTGCTAACCCAGACATGCCAGAGATTGACGACTACTACGAGCCGTTCACTTACAATTATGCGCATTTAAAAAATGCACCCTTGTCAGAAGCCACCCCTACTGCCCGTCCAATCTCGCAAATCACAGGTGAAAGTATGGAGAAAATCACTTGGGGTCCAAATTGGGAAGATGACTTAGCTGGCGAGTATCACAAACGTAGTAAAGACAAAAACTTAGATAACATTCAAAAAGAGATGTATGGGCAATTTGAAAATACTTTTCACATGTATTTGCCTCGTATTTGTAACCATTGTTTAAATGCTTCCTGTGTTGCCGCTTGCCCATCAGGTTCAATCTATAAACGTGAAGAAGATGGCATTGTGTTAGTAGACCAAGACAAATGTCGTGGTTGGCGCATGTGCATCAGTTCATGCCCTTACAAAAAAGTGTTCTACAACTGGGAGTCAGGTAAGGCGGAAAAATGTATCGGCTGCTATCCACGTGTTGAGTCTGGAATGCCAACCGTGTGTTCAGAGTCTTGTGTCGGTCGTATTCGTTACAACGGCATTATGCTGTATGACGCAGACCGCATAGAAGAGCTTGCAAGTATGGAAAACGAGCAGGATTTATACGAAGCGCAACGTCGTATCTTTTTGAATCCAAATGACCCAGAAGTCATTAAAGCTTCCCGCGCAGAAGGCATTAACGAAGACTGGCTAGATGCGGCACGTAAATCACCCATTTGGAAAATGGCAATGGATTGGAAAATAGCCTTCCCCATGCACCCAGAGTTCCGCACCTTGCCAATGGTTTGGTATGTACCGCCACTTTCACCCGTGCAATCACAAATTGACCAAGGTAACCTACCAGTTGGTCCAGATGGCGCAATACCGATAGCTGGCACTATGCGTCTGCCCGTGCAATACCTTGCTAATTTACTCACTGCTGGAAAAGAAGAGCCCATTTTGAAGGCGCTGAATAAGCTGATTGCGATGCGTAGTTACCAACGCTCGATTCATGTTGAAGGTAAAGTGGATACGCGTGCAATTGACGCAGCAGGTATCACGGAAGATCAAGCTAAAGAAATGTATCGCTATTTAGCGATTGCCAACTATGAAGACCGCTTTGTGATTCCAACCGGACACACGGAAGAAACACTAGACGATTCTTTCGGTTTTCAAGGACAAAATGGATTCACATTCGGCAACGATAGCTCACGTGGCGTTTCTAAAATCACACTATTTCCTCGCCGCCGTAAAGATACTGTAGAGCCTAAAGAAGAAGCACCTAACAGCTAAGGAAGACATCATGCAAATCTATAAATTACTTTCTGCTTTACTCGATTATCCAAATCAAGAGTTGGTTGAACATCTGTCTGAATTGCAAGATTTTGTTAAGCAAAACCAAGAAATTGATGGTGCCGAGCGTGAAGCATTGCAAGGCTTTCTCAACCATCTGCAGTGTGTTTCTTTGACTGAACTACAAGCGGATTATGTGAAAACGTTTGATATGACAGCGGAGCATAGCCTTCATCTCACGCATCATCTTTTTGGCGATGATAAAAATCGTGGTCCAGCGTTGATTGACTTAGGTGAGCTTTATAAAGATTACGGTGTCGAGGTGGTGACTAATGAATTACCCGACTATTTACCGCTCGTACTTGAGTTTGCCGCCTATATGGAAGACAACGAGGCGACGGTGTTTTTATCTGATGCAAAAAAAGTATTAGTTGTACTGACTGAGAATTTACAAAAAGCTGAAAGTCCGTATGCGGCATTGCTTTCTATTGTTGAAAATCGGGCAACACTAAATAAATTAGCGGCCTAAGTTAGTCTAAAAGGAGAACAAAATGAACCTACACAATTTCCTATATGGAGTATATCCTTATATTGCGCTTAGTGTATTTTTGCTAGGTAGTTTGTTACGCTTTGACCGTGAGCAGTACACTTGGAAAAGCGATTCAAGCCAATTGTTGTCGAAGGCTAACTTGCGGCTGGGAAGTAATTTATTCCATGCTGGTATTCTTGCGATTTTTGGTGGTCACTTTGTCGGCTTACTCACGCCGCATAGCTGGTTTCAAGCCGTCGGCGTGTCGGATATGGCGCATCAGATGGTCGCTATCTGGGCAGGCTCCATTTTTGGAGTGATGTGCCTAGCGGGAGGTGTTATTCTCTGGTTGCGCCGTATGGTCAATGCCCGCGTTTCGGCTACCAGCCGTGGCTCAGATAAATTTATACTCACTTGGCTACTTATTACTCTCATCTTGGGCTTGTCCACTATTCCCGTTTCTATAGGTCATGCAAACCACGGCAACCCAAGCGTCATGATTGCGTTGGCTGAGTGGGTGCAAAGCATTATTTATTTACATCCAAATCCTGCTCTGCTTGATGGGGTGGATACCATTTTCAAAGTACACCTGTTTTTTGGTATGACCGTGTTCTTGGTTTTCCCATTTACCCGCATGGTACACGTTTGGAGCGCACCATTTGGCTATGTTAATCGCCCTTATCAAATTGTGCGTAGTAAACGTCATTTTTGAGAAATTTATTGGAGACCAGTATGAAACACCTATTAAATACGGTTATTTTGCTAGCGGCTGCGTATACGCTACCTGTCATTGCTGAAGAAACTCAACCTAGTGCACCTGAAACATTGTTAGACGCTATTAGCCATGGTAAACCAATGACAAACTTTCGTTTGCGCTATGAAAATGTGGATCAGGAAGCATTTCAACCTGCTCCCAATGCATCCAAAAAATTGGATACCGCCAGTGCACTTACCTTGCGTAGCTTAATTGGTTGGCAAACGGCTCCTTTTCATGGTTTCAGTTTTGCTGCCCAACTTACAGATGTACATGAATTCAACCATAGCTTTAACGATAGGCGCGATAATATAAGTGAGACTGGTAAAGCAAATTATCCTAATGTAGTTGACCCAAGTTACACGGACATTAACCAATTGTTTGTAGATTGGACTGGTATCAATAGTACTAGATTGCGTTTCGGGCGCCAGCAGTTGAATTTAGACAATGTGCGTTTTATTGGCGACATAGGCTTTAGGCAAAATATGCAAGTGTTCGACGGAATTTCAGTATTCAATAGCAGCATCCCGAACACTGAAATATTCGCTGCGCACTTTGGCAAAGTTCGACAAATTACGACTAAGCTACGTGATGGCAATATTGATATATTTAATGCAAAATACAAAATATCCCCTACAGAAAGTTTAATCGGCTACGGATATTTTATTGATGTTGCCAACCTAGGGCAGAATAACGGCAACCCTGCCGCAATAAGTACGGCGGCACAAGGGGGAAATGGTTTAGGTGCTAGCCAAGATACAACACCAACTGCAACCACAGATGCCAGTTCAAAAACTTTCGGAGTGCGTTTAGATGGTACACATAAAATCAATGATGCTTGGAGAGCACTCTACACGGCCGAATATGCAAAACAAACGGATTATCGCGGAGGCAGTTCGTTGATTGATGCCCATTATTTCAAACTGGGCGGCGGTGCGGGTTATGGCAATTGGTCATTACGCATTGATCACGAGAAACTCTCCAGCAACGACGGTAAATACGCATTCCAAACGCCTCTGGGTACAAACCACTTATTCCAAGGCTGGGCTGATGTGTTTCTTGCTACACCGCGTCAAGGCATGGAAGATACGTTCATTACCATGGCGGGCAGTATTGAAAAGGCTAAGCTGTATGCTGAATATCACATCTTCAAAGCAGATGAGAAATATCAGTCTATCAATGGGAAATTGGGTGATAAATACGGTACCGAATTTGATCTGAGTGTGGCATACCCATTCACATCAAAAATCATGGGTAAATTAGAGTACGCAAAATTTAACGAAAGCGATGTTTATGGTTCATTAACCAATGCCGCCCGTAAGGGTGATAAAGAAATATTCTGGCTAACTGGTATGTACACATTTTAATTAAATAATGAAAAAAAATGATCAACATCCATCAATGCTGATAGACCGATTTGGTCGCAAAATTGATTATATTCGCTTATCCATCACGGACAGGTGTGACTTTCGTTGCGTTTATTGCATGGCTGAAGATATGAAGTTTTTGCCACGTGATGATGTGCTATCGCTAGAAGAATGCGCACGTTTAGTAAAGGTTTTTGTATCTTTGGGTGTAAGCAAAGTGCGTATCACCGGAGGCGAGCCACTAGTACGTAAAAATGCGATTCAATTATTTGAAAAAATTGGTCAATTGCAAGGCTTACGTGAACTTGTGTTAACCACGAATGGCTCACAATTAGAGCACCACGCCCACGCCTTGAAAAGAGCTGGCGTACAACGCATTAATATCAGTTTGGATAGCTTGGATGCATCACGATTTCATCAAATTACACGTGTTGGTGAATTGGATAAAGTGTTGCGCGGAATTGCCGTAGCTAAACAAGCTGGCTTTAAAAGCATTAAGCTGAATGCTTTGCTTTTGCGAGGTATTAACGATGATGAAGCTTTGCCATTAACTGCGTTTGCTATAGAACAAGAATTGGACATCTCCTTTATAGAAGAAATGCCGTTAGGTAGTGTGAGCCACACCCGAAGTGCTAGCTATGTAAGTAATGATGAAACTTTAAGTTTGCTTAGAGCACGTTACGATTTAATCAGTAGCTCTGAAACCACAGGGGGGCCGGCACGATACTGGTCAATTCCCAACTCTGCCACAAAAATTGGATTTATTTCTCCCAATAGCCATAACTTCTGCGAGTCATGCAATCGCGTGCGTATCAGTTGTAAAGGCGAGTTATATTTATGCTTAGGACAAGAAAACAAAGTAGATTTAAGGCCATTGTTAAGAGATTTTCCCGATACCGACCAACCGCTAAAGCAAGCAATTATCAATAGTATGAAAATCAGGCCTAAAGGACATGACTTTGACCTAAAACGCGCATCACCGTCAGTAGTACGGTTTATGTCTTATACAGGTGGTTAATTTCCACTATTGGCTTCGGTTCTTTCAGCAAAAACATGCTAAAAATCAGAGTGATTGTCCATTTACAAGGATTAGAAGCTTGTACACTCGCATATAAGCGCACGCTAAAAAATGGTGAACTATTTCAAATTCTTTGCAAAAAATAGCATTTTGAGTGTTTTATCCTCCACTGAGTGACTGAAAAATGTAAACAGTGCCATCATTTGGTATGCGATCTGAAAGGTGTATTTTATCAACTACTATGGAGTTATTGATGCTGATGTTTACATGTTTACGTAACGCACCATGTTCATCCAGCACGTAATCAGTAAAGCCTGGCGCAATGTTGTTGATTGTAAGTAAAGCTTCTGCTACCGAGCTAGCTGGTACAGTAATGATGCGGTTCTTTAATTGTGGAAAAAACCGATAAAGATGCTGTGTCATTTCAACACGTGGCATGGCATTAGCCAAATCTTACAGAGTAAATCGGTGGAAAATTATTGCCTAAGCATTGCCATGTTTCACCACGGTCTTCTGACAAATAAAGATTTCCAGACGTACTTCCAAAGCATAAACAATCTCCCGATACATCAAGGCCATGCCGCAGTACGATGTCATAAGCATTGTCTTGCGGTAGTCCTTTTCGGAAAGTTTGCCAGCTTTGTCCGCCATCCGTTGTTCGTGCCACCAATAAACTACCATCAATCGCCATTCGTTCTGAGTCTGCGCGCGCCGGCACTACCCATGCGGTGCGTCCGTCATTCGCGTCAGCCGCAATTGGGAAACCAAAATTAACGCCGATATCTGGTATGCTGACCTTTTTCCAGTTCTGCGCTCCGTTATCACTATAAAAGACACCGCAGTGATTTTGCTGCCACAGATGCTTGGGCTGGCTAGAGCAACTCGTCACAAAGTGGGGGTCGTGACCCCACTCTGATTCAGGATTTGGCAAGTAATCATTCAGCATACCTTTGCTACTGCTATGCCAACTTTGGCCACCATTAGTTGTTTCAATTACGCCTGCTGCGGATACCGCAACATAGATATGCTCTGAATCTCGCGGATCAACAATGATGGAATGAATGCCCGGTTCAAATACGCCATAATCGATGCTTGCAGGTGTGCCGAACCAGCGGTTTTCAGTTGTCGCATCACCTGCAAACAAATCACCACCGCGGCTATCATGGTTCCATAGTGGTCGGTTGAGTTCCCAGCTATCACCGCCATCATCACTTACAAACACCCCCCCCGGAATAGTGCCTGCATACAGCCTGTTAGGCTGAGTTGCATTTCCAAACGTAATATTCCATATTTTTAGCACGGTTGCATCAGCATATTCTGGCAGCGCGGAGGGGGACTCTGGATTGAAATCAGGGGTAGGTAGATATTTGACGATATAGCGTGCGCCTTTTGGATATTTTAGCGAGGTGATGTCGACCCAGCTTGCACCCCCATCACGAGAACGGGATAACTTTGGCCCCCAGTGCCCATGATCTAGAGACGCCCACAAGGTGCCATCACGAGGGTCACGTGCCGCGTAACAAACGGGAATGCCAGCATGCGCGATAGGGCGAGGGCACCATTTGGAGTTTATACGATCAAATATTATCGTGCCCTTACGAGTACCTAGTAAAATCGTATCAGACATATATACCCTCTCACATGCCCCTTACTTGGGCAATATTAACTGGATGTATGGAAAGTGCTTATATTAAGCCAATTGTAATTGAAGACTAGATTTACAGGTAAATTAACAACAAAAATGTATTTACTCAGCGCTAGGTTAAGATGTTTAAATACAAACGTAGCCTTAAAATGACCTACTGAATGAATAATGATATTCTTATCCATTAAAGGTGAAATATGGATCATGACTTAACACTTATTACAACGCTTGTTTCTGGATTCGGCCTTGCGCTTATTTTTGGATTTATTGCTGAGCGTTGCAAAATTCCAGCCCTGGTAGGTTATTTATTCGCGGGGATTTTAATTGGGCCAGCTACGCCAGGCTTTGTCGCGGATATAGGTATTGCATATCAGTTATCTGAAATCGGTGTCATGTTACTCATGTTTGGTGTTGGCTTACACTTTTCAATTAATGACTTAATGTCGGTAAAAAAAATTGCCTTGCCAGGGGCTCTGATACAAATGACTATTGCAACTGCGCTTGGCATGCTGCTTGCGCGCTGGTGGGAGTGGTCATTTGGTGCAGGGTTGATATTTGGCTTAGCCCTTTCGTGTGCGAGTACAGTAGTTTTATTAAAGGCGTTAGAGTCTCGAAACATACTTGAAAGTATGAACGGTAAAATCGCTGTGGGATGGTTGGTTGTTGAAGATCTAATCACGGTGTTGGTTCTTGTTTTAATGCCTGCGCTTGCTAATATTTTAGGTGGCGTAAGTGCCGAGAGTGGTTCGACGCCGATTTGGCAAATGATTTTTTATACGCTCTTACACGTTACAGGTTTTATAGTCTTTATGTTAGTTCTTGGTAGGCGGCTTTTACCCTGGATTCTTTGGCATGTTGCTAAAACAGGCTCTAGAGAACTTTTTACGCTATCTGTTATTTCTGCGGCGATAGGCATTGCATACGGTGCGGCAGCTTTGTTTAGTGTGTCATTTGCGTTAGGTGCTTTTTTTGCAGGAATGGTTATGCGTGAGTCTGAATTCAGCCATCGGGCTGCAGAAGAGTCATTACCACTTCGTGATGCTTTTGCTGTGCTATTTTTTGTATCGGTAGGGATGTTATTTGAACCAGCTATTTTAGTGGAAAAGCCACTAAGTGTTTTAGCGGTGGTGGCCGTTATCGTTTTTGGTAAATCGATAGCAGCTCTGGTCATCACTTTAGCATTTCGTTACCCACTCAATACCGCACTAACTGTTGCTGCTAGCTTAGCTCAAATTGGGGAGTTTTCTTTTATTTTAGCTGGGCTCGGCGTTACTTTAGGTCTCCTGCCAGTTGAAGGAATGAGCTTAATTTTGGCAGGGGCGTTAATTTCAATTGCCATTAATTCGCTACTGTTCACCATTATTAATCCATTAAAAAAATGGATTATCACCACTTCCAAGATTGCTCATCAATATGAATTACGTATTGACCAATTTTCTGAATTGCCAATCAATACAGAGCGAAAATATTTGGAAGGACAAGTCGTGCTTATAGGGTACGGAAAAGTCGGAAAGAGAATCGCTATGACACTTAGCGATAATAATATTCCTTATGTGGTTGCCGATGAAAATAGAGAGATTGTTGAGGGCCTGCGGAGTAAAGGAATCCCTGCCGTGTTTGGAAACGCTACTGAGCCAGCAGTTTTGATTCAGGCACATATTACAAATGCATCTATGCTAGTTATTGCAACTCCAGATACACTTGATGTGAGAAAAATTGTAGAAACTGCAAAAATACTTCAACCTAAAATTCAAATTGTCGTCAGGGTCAATAGTGAAAGTGAATCTCAGCTATTAAAGTCTGAGCATATTGGCAAAATATTTTATGGAAAAGAAGAGTTGGCAAATAGCATGTGTAAATTTATCGTTGAAAAATATATTAAATAGTGTTTTTTCAGCGATTTCACACTTGGTAGTCCTAGTTTGTGTCATGCATGATGGAAAAGTGGCAAGCTAAAAATAGCTAGTAAAAAACAGCTCACCAAGAACACCAAATCGAACAATAAAACCCACCCAAAAATGCTCAAATAATCCCCGAGCGAAAAACGCTGCCCTGCAAGCCGCATAGAATAAGGCTCGCAGCGGTGTGCGAATGATGATAACCGCATAATTCATATTGAAGACCCACTAAAAACGATAATCTAGGCAATGGATAAAAACCATTTCACAGGCGCAAATCAGAAATCGCGCCGATTTAAAAACACCCATTGAATATATAAATATCGCATTAATCCGCACTGCAAGTGTGCGGTAACTATCTAGTGATAGGCTATGTTTGTCTGCTATCTATTAAATTTAAGCTCTCAAGCGCAACATTCAAATGGTGCAATTGTTCTTAGTCAGCACTATATTAGTGCATAAAAATACAATGAGCAATGTTTAAAATATAATGAATTTTAATTGTAACTATATGATTTAATGTTTTAATTTTTAACTTTTGTGGCTGGCATTAAATTTGCTAGGTATAAATTAGCGAGAAAGCGGTGAATTGAGTAACTATCCGCTAACAGTTTCAAAAGATGACTAGGGTTCCGGCTTTTTAACATATTAAGTGTCTGGTCCAAGAGTTGTCGGCCAATTTATACATGGCTACACGGAGGGATAAAAGCCCGGGAGGATGCGTATATTCATGCCGCCTTCTCGACTTTTAATCAATCTAGGAGCTAGCCATGCATACTTCAAATTTTTTCAAGCGATTTTCTTTACGTACCGTTTTAACTGCTACTACACTCACTGCATCATTGCTGTTTACAAATTTATCAAATGCCGCCACGCCATTGAAAATTGGTTATAGCGATTGGCCAGGCTGGGTCGCATGGCAAGTGGCTATTGAAAAAGGCTGGTTTAAAGAAGCAGGTGTTGATGTTCAGTTTGAGTGGTTTGATTACGTTGCCTCTATGGACGCGTTTGCCGCAGGAAAAATTGATGGTGTCACTGTCACCAATGGCGATGCGCTTGTGACGGGTTCAGGAGGGGCAAAAAACGTCATGATTCTTTTGACTGATTACTCCAATGGCAACGATATGATTGTGGCTAAGCAAGGCATCAAAAATCTGAAGGATTTAAAAGGCAAGAAAATTGGTTTAGAAACTGGCTTTGTTGAGCATCTGCTACTGCTCAATGGGTTAGAAAAGGTTGGCATGAAAGAATCTGATGTCATCATTGTTAACACCAAAACCAATGAAACCCCGCAAGCATTAGCTTCTGGTGATTTAGTTGCTATTGGTGCTTGGCAACCTAATTCAGGTGAAGCCATGAGCCGTGTTCCTGGTGCTAAACCAATCTACACTTCTGCCGATGAGCCAGGTCTTATTTATGATGTATTAACGGTAAGCCCAACAAGTTTATCTAGCCGCAAAGCAGACTGGAAAAAAGTGGTTAAAGTTTGGGACAAAGTTGTGATGTACATCAATGACCCTAAAACTCAACCAGATGCAGTCAAAATCATGGCAGCCCGCGTGGGAATCAAGCCTGAAGCTTATTTACCCCTATTGAAAGGCACTAAATTATTGAGTCTTGAGGATGGTAGAAAAGTATTTGTTAAAGCGCCTGGCTTTAAATCTTTATACGGCTCTTCAAAAATCTCTGATGACTTCAATGTCAAGTACGGTGTATATAAAAAGCCAATGGATATTGAGAAAGCAATCGACCCATCATTGCTTGCTAAATAAGCTGGCTGTTTAGTTTTTTAATATCGATTGTCCAAAGTTAAATAGATTGGTTGCAGAATGAGTCTAGCGTCTTGGTTTGCGGTGCGCAGAGAGTTGTCGCCGCGTAGACAAAAAATATTGGGTTTAGGCTCGTTTCTGTTGCCTTTGCTAATTTGGTGTGCGGTAAGTTATGTACCGTTTATATGGCATCCAATGGTATTGGTAAGTCATCCTGGTGAGGTCGATTATTTTCAAGTGGACATGCTAGTTGATAAAGCAGTGTTTAACGATGAAAGCGCCAATATGCTTGCTGCGGGGAAGGCGATTCCTGAAGGTAAGCCAGCCAACCCAATCTATTTACCTGCTCCTCACGAGGTGGCAAGAGCATTATATACAGGCTTCACAACAGCACCAGAGCAACGAGATGGTAAATGGCTACATGAAAGTCTTTGGCACAGCATTCAAATTATATTTTGGGGATTTTTTATCTCATCTTTAATTGGTGTTCCACTCGGAATTTTATGTGGAACTTACAGTGCCATATCACGCATTAATGAGCCCTTCATAGAGTTTTTCAGGTATTTGCCTGCGCCAGCATTTGGTGCACTGGCCGTTGCTATTTTAGGAATTTATGACGGGCCAAAAATCGCGATTATCGTGATTGGTACTTTGTTTCAGCAAATTCTGATAGTTGCCAATACCACACGTAAGCTTGATTACTCATTGCTAGAAGCTGCGCTAACACTAGGCACCAGTAAATTTAAACTCATGATGCATGTAATTATTCCCGGCATATTGCCAGAGCTATATCGTGACCAGCGCATTCTACTAGGTTGGGCTTGGACTTATCTAATAGTGGCAGAACTGATTGGTACATCCTCAGGCATCACCTGGTTTATCACCCAGCAAGCACGTTATCAGCATTTTGATAATGTTTATGCCGCTATCATCATCATCGGTGTAATTGGTCTAGGCGGAGATTTAATGCTAGGTTGGCTAGGCAAACACTTGTTCCCTTGGGACAGACCTGCAAATAAAGAGTAAGGGCGCAAATGGACATGAATACAAATCTTCCCAGTTACTTAGACCAGTCAGAGGCCGTTAAGAGTCGCTTTGACAGACTGAAACAGCGTGAAGTTATTTTAGAAGTGAAGCAGTTAGGTAAAGTTTATAAGACTGCAAAAGGTGAGGTCACCGCACTTAAAAACATTAACTTTAAAACGCACAGACGCGAATTTGTGTGCGTGATTGGTCCATCTGGCTGTGGTAAATCAACGTTAATTCGTATTCTGGCTGGCTTGGAATCTCACACGTCAGGTGATGTTTTGCTTGATGATAAACCAGTGACAGGGCCAGGGCGCGACCGAGGGATGGTGTTCCAAGGCTACACCTTGTTTCCGTGGTTAAGCGTTAAAAAGAACGTCATGTTTGGACTGGAAATGAACAATGCCAGTGCTAATGAAGCCGCGAAAGAGGCAGATTTGTGGCTGGAGTTAGTTGGCTTAGAGAAATTCGCAAACGCATATCCGCATGAACTTTCTGGAGGCATGAAACAACGTGTTGCCATCGCGCGTGCATTAGTTAATCAACCACGAATTTTATTAATGGATGAGCCTTTTGGTGCCTTGGATGCGCAATCTCGCGCCAAGATGCAAACACATTTACTTGAAATTTGGCGAAATGTAGATGTAACTATTTTGTTTATTACCCACGACTTAGATGAAGCTATTTTTCTGGCAGATAGAATTCTTGTACTAAAAGCCCACCCAGGCGAAGTGCAGGAGTTAATTGAAGTGCCAGTGCCGCGCCCACGAAGTGTTAAAGACTTTACAAGCCAAGAATTTCTAGCCACTAAAGCACGGCTAGAGTCGCTTATCCACCCACCCAAAACAACTGCTGAGAAAGATGCTGAAGATGAAGCCATTACTCAGCGAATGATTCGTTTTGTTAACGTTGAAGACAATGTGGAGTGATAGATAACATGTTTTGGTCTCAACTCACTTGGGCGGAATTGCCCGCAAAAATTGCAGATGCTCATCAAGCCGCCATTTTGCCGATTGGGGCTACCGAACAGCATGGGCCGCACATGGGCTGTGGTATGGACTATGTATTAGCGGATATTTTATGTAGTGCTGTATCAAAGTCATGTAACGTACCTATGCTGCCAACCATGCCTTACGGCTGCTCTATTGGGCATAGTCAACGCTGGCCAGGTACTTTGGCACTTCAACCAATTACCTTGATAAATATGATGAGGGATATTGGAGACTGGGCTTATCACAGTGGTATTCGCCGTCTATTTATTGTGAACACCCATGTCACCAATGCAGCACCACTGCGCTGTGCTTTGGAAATGTTACGTGCAGAACACGACGACATGATGGTGAGCTTGATTAATTCCGCTCACATTAGCGAACGCGTGAGACAGTTTCATCATGCAGATGGCGACGATTGGCATGCAAATGATGCGGAAACTTCGCTGATGCTTGCCACAGCCCCTCATATGGTACGTAGTGAGTTATTAAATATTGCAGATGATCCAGATCGTACCGAAGGCTTGGTTTTCTCTCACCCTGTAAACCGCACTAGTACCAATGGTGTCACTGGCACGCCCAGTATTTCAAGTGCTGAAAAAGGCGATGCATGGTTTCAGTGGATGGTCGAAGACCTCAGCAAGCTGATTCAACAGGGTTTAAAAGAAACACCACCTTTAGAAAATTCTTATTTTTCCAATCATACGCATTAGAAAGAGCTATTCATGAAATCAGCAAAAGAAGTTTCAGCAATACAACAAAAACTGCAAGACCAAGGTGTTAAATATTGCATCGGTGCTTATGTCGATATTCACGGCATTCCTAAAGCTAAAGTGGTTCCGATAGACCATTTACCACAAATGGCCGCGGGATCTGAGCGCTATACAGGCTATGCGCTGGATGGCTTGGGGCAAGCGCCAAGTGATGATGAGTTAAATTCTGTGCCAGATTTAGACCATATCATTCAATTGCCTTGGGAGCCTAAAGTTGCTTGGATGCCAGCAGATAATCACTTTCAAGGTAAACCTTATGCATTAAATACGCGCGTAGCGCTTAAGAATGTTTTAACACAAGCAGCTCAAATGGGCTTCGGCATGAATCTTGGTATTGAGTGCGAGATTTATTTGTTAAAACAAAATGCTGATGGTCATTTAAGCATCCCTAATCCAGACGATAAGCTTGAAAAGGCTTGCTATGACGTGCGTGGCTTTATGGATAACTTTAGCTGGCTAGATAAAATGGCCACGGCAATAAATAGCTTGGGCTGGGATTTATATTCATTTGACCATGAAGACGCCAATAGCCAATTTGAATTTGACTTCAATTACAGCGATGCATTAACCACTTGTGACCGCTTGATTTTCTTTAGATATATGGCTAAGCATTACGCTAAAGAAGATGGAATGATAGCAACCATGATGCCAAAACCATTTGCCGATAAAACGGGCACCGGTGCGCATTTCAACATGTCACTTTATGACCTAAAAACAGGCAAGAATCTGTTCGCTTGTGATCCAAAAGATGACCCGCGTGGACTTGGCTTAACAACGCTTGGTTATCAATTTATTGCCGGCATTTTAAAACATGGCCCAGCCTTGTGCGCTGCATTTGCACCTACGGTTAACAGTTATAAACGATTAGTTCGCCGTGGTGCCATGAGTTATTTCAGTTGGGCGCCAGTGTTCAATTCATATGGCTCAAATAACCGCACTAACTCTGTACGTGTGCCCATGGGCGGCGGGCGCTGCGAATCGCGCAATGCTGATGGTGCGGTAAATCCTTACCTTGCTGCAACATTGGCCTTAGCCGCTGGGCTCGAAGGTATTCGAGAAGGTTTAGATCCAGGCAAACCGAATGAAGATAACCTTTACGACATGAACGAAGAACAACGCCAAGCACGTGGAATCGGTTTTTTACCACAAACGCTGATAGAGGCAGTTGCCGCATTTGCCGCAGACCCCTTGGTTGAAAAAACATTAGGTAAAGAGCTACGCGATGAGTTTATAAAATACAAAACTGAAGAGTGGGAAACGTACCACTTGACCGTCAGCCAATGGGAAGTCGAGCGATACAGTTATCTGTTTTAGATAAACATCTTACATGGTAATGAACGATTCATCCTTTATATTAAGTTGAAGATATGAGCACTTTTAATCAAAAAGAAATACTGTGGGAAGAGACAGTACCTGGTGGCAATCACTGGTCAGGTCTCATGCGTCGTGGCACTGCACTTAGATTTACTGACATGCAAGGTGGCGCTAATGTTTCTATTCTTTTTTACAACATGGAAGAAAAGCTAGAGCGCTACAACATGCCTGATAGTTTAAAAGCGCAACATACGGCTTTTTTAACCACGGGTAATGTCTGTTATTCCGATATGGGACGCGTGATGTGCTCATTTATTCATGACACGATAGGCTGGCACGACACCATGTGCGGCATTTCTGATGCAAAACTCATTGAGCAAAAGTATGGCGTTGCCAATTATCAAACACACCGAAACGAGATGTATCGAAGCGCAAAAGATGGCTTGTTAATCGAGCTTGCCAAGCACGGATTAGATCAGCGTGATTTGGTCGCCAATGTAAATTTATTCAGCAAAGTCAGTGCTAACGATAGTGGCGGTTTGGTTTTCAATGCAGGCAATAGCAAAGCGGGCGATGTGGTTGATTTGCGCTTTGATATGAACGTGCTGGCCGTATTATCAACTGCGCCACATCCATTGGATACGGCAATGACTTATCAACCATCCGATGTGTTATTGACCGCATGGCATGCAGGCAATGCTGCAGAGGATGATGTTTGTCGCAACGCATGTGAGCAAAATCAACGCGGCTTTATTAATACAGAACGCTTTTACGCTCAATAGGATTTGATATGTTAACTGAAAGTAAATTTCTACCAGAGGATGCTGTGCTGAGTGAAACCTGTAATGCAGGTGATCCATGGACTGGCATTGTCAAAAAAGGTCAAACTTTCCGCATTCTAGATTTAGAAGGTAATCAAGCGGTTGATACACTTTTCTATAACGCCATTGATGCAACTGAGCGTTACAGCGCGGTTGATACTATCCAACGCCAAGGTCAGATTTATCTTACCACAGGCTCGGTGCTTTATTCCAGCGAAGGCAACCCTATGCTAACGATTACAGCAGATACATGTGGTCGCCATGACACTATTGGCGGCGCCTGCTCTGCTGAAAGTAATACCACGCGTTATGCCTTGTCCAAACGCCCTATGCATAGTTGCCGTGATAGTTTTATGCATGCCATTACCCACTCGGCCCGTGTGATTGAGAGAAATATCAGCAAACGTGACATCACGGCCAACATCAACTTTTTCATGAATGTGCCTGTCACGTCTGATGGCGGATTAAGCTTTGCCGATGGCATTTCAGCGCCAGGTAAGTACGTGGAAATGCGTGCTGAGATGGATGTGTTAGTGCTTATTTCCAATTGTCCGCAATTGAATAATCCATGTAACGCCTACAACCCAACTCCCATTCAATTGTTGATTTGGAATTAACCCAATAAGGCAACCGTAGCTGGACGACCTGATACGGAATGAAAAATGCGAGACGGCTCGCAATGCAGTGAGAAGAACAATATGTTTAAAAAAGTCCTAATTGCAAATCGCGGAGAGATTGCTTGCCGCGTGATTCGCACTCTTAAAAAAATGGGCATTCAATCTGTGGCGGTTTATTCACAGCCTGACTCGGGGGCACGTCATGTGCTTGATGCAGATGAAGCTGTTTGCATAGGCCTAGCACCAGCAGCAGAAAGCTATTTGAATGCTGAGAAAATACTGCAAGCGGCTATCGAAACAGGGGCAGAAGCAATTCATCCTGGCTATGGATTTCTCTCAGAAAATGCTGGCTTTGCTGAAAAATGTGAAGCCAAAGGCATTGCCTTTATTGGTCCAACGCCTGAACAAATGCGTGATTTCGGCTTAAAACATACCGCACGTGCATTAGCTGAGAAAAATGGTGTGCCTTTATTACCGGGTACAGGTTTATTAGCAAGTGTTGATGAAGCGCATCTTAACGCTGAAAAAATTGGCTACCCCGTCATGCTCAAAAGCACTGCTGGCGGCGGCGGTATTGGCATGCAGTTGATTTGGAGCGCAGATGAACTGAATGCTGCCTTTGAATCGGTGCAACGACTATCACGCGCTAATTTTAAAGAGTCTGGTATCTATTTAGAAAAGTATGTACAAGCCGCACGCCATATCGAAGTACAGATATTTGGCAATGGCTTGGGTAAAGTAATTGCGCTTGGCGAGCGTGATTGCTCAGTACAGCGCCGTAATCAAAAGGTGATTGAAGAAACCCCTGCACCACACATCACAGACGAGGTTAGGAAAGCGCTATCTGTTACAGCTGTTAAGCTAGGCAGTGCTTTAAATTACCGCTCTGCAGGTACAGTTGAATTTGTTTACGATAACGATTCAGGGCTGTTTTACTTTTTAGAGGTGAACACGCGCTTGCAAGTGGAGCATGGCGTGACAGAACTGGTCACAGGCGTAGATTTGGTTGAGTGGATGATACGAATTGCCGCAGGTGAAACAAATACTCTAGATGCTTATTCACATAGCCCGTCTGGTCATGCCATTCAAGTGCGCTTATATGCCGAAGATCCTAACAAAAACTTTCAGCCATCAAGTGGCGTATTAACTGAGGTTAAGTTCTCATCCGCAGCACGCAACGATACTTGGGTAGAAACTGGCAGTGACGTTTCGCCATTTTATGACCCACTGATTGCCAAAGTGTTAGTGCATGCTTCCGATAGAGATACCGCTGTTGAAAAAATGCGCACAGCCTTAAATGAAACTTCTTTATATGGCATCGAAACCAATTTGGAATATCTACGCCAAGTATTGATGGATAGCGTTTTTCCTGCTGGCAAACAAATAACCCGCTATTTAAATAGTTTCACCTATAAACCACACACCATTGACGTGCAAGATGGTGGCGTAATGACGACCATTCAGGATTACCCAGGCCGTATTGGCTATTGGGCAGTGGGCGTGCCGCCTTCTGGACCAATGGATCATTTGGCATTTAGATTTGCAAATAAATTAGTAAACAATTCAGAAGGTATTGCTGCATTAGAAATAACCCTCATTGGCCCAAAACTTAAATTTAATACCGATTCTGTTATCGCCATTACTGGCGCGCCAATTGATGCCTCATTAGATGGCGAACCGATATTGATGTGGCAGTCGCATCACATTAAAGCAGGCAGCGTATTAAAGCTAGGCAAAGTACTTGATGCTGGTTGCCGAACTTATTTAGCTGTACAAGGCGGCTTTGATGTGCCTGATTATTTAGGTAGTAAATCTACCTTTACCTTAGGACAATTCGGCGGCCATGGTGGCAGAACTTTGCGTGTGGGCGATGTATTACATATTCCACCATTGGCCACTGAATATAATGCGAAAATCTTGCCGCGCGAATTACAACCTAGTTATAGTAATTATTGGGAAATCGGTGTGTTGTACGGTCCGCATGGTGCCCCAGATTTCTTTACAGATGATGACATCACGATGTTCTTCTCGACCGATTGGGAAGTACATTACAACTCTAATACAACCGGCATCCGCTTGATTGGCCCCAAACCGCAATGGGCACGTAAAGATGGTGGCGAGGCTGGGTTGCATCCATCCAATATCCATGACAATGCTTACGCGATTGGTGCAGTCGACTTTACGGGTGATATGCCTGTGATTTTAGGGCCAGATGGCCCTAGCCTAGGTGGCTTTGTTTGCCCTGCAACGATTATTCAGGCTGAACTATGGAAAATGGGGCAGCTTAAAGCAGGCGATAAAGTGCGCTTTATCAAGGTGACTCAAGAGGATGCCGCAAGCTATGAGTTAGCGCAAAACTGCTTAATTGATAATCTCAACGGTGAGCAAACGCAATTGATTGTGAATGCAGCTATCCAATATAGCCCAATTCTGGCTGAAATTGCTGAAACAGCAGATCAAATCAAAGTGGTTTACAGGCAATCAGGCGACAAGTATCTTTTAATCGAGTACGGTGAATTGGTGCTGAATTTGAATTTAAGATTCCGTGTGCATGCACTCATGCAATGGCTTGAAGCGCATAAAATCAAAGGCATTATTGACCTCACACCGGGCATACGCTCTCTGCAAGTACACTTTGAAAGCTTGATATTACCAGTAAAACAGCTCATTCAAACTCTGCAACAAGCTGAATCAGAGTTACCTAGTGTAGATGAAATGGAAGTACCGACTCGTATCGTACATTTGCCCCTCTCTTGGGATGATGTCGCCACCCAATTAGCGATTGAGAAGTATATGCAGTCGGTGCGCAATGATGCACCTTGGTGCGAAATGGTCGATGGACATGCGAGCAATATTGAGTTTATCCGCCGCATTAACGGTTTGGACACTATTCAACAAGTGAAAGATATTGTGTTTAATGCTAGTTACTTAGCGCTCGGCCTAGGAGATGTTTATCTAGGTGCACCAGTTGCCACACCAGTGGATCCACGTCATCGCTTAGTAACGACTAAATATAACCCTGCACGTACTTGGACGCCTGAAAATGCGGTGGGTATAGGCGGCGCTTATATGTGCGTTTATGGCATGGAGGGCCCAGGAGGTTACCAGTTTGTGGGTCGAACCATACAAATGTGGAATAGGTGGAACCAAACCAAGGACTTTGTCGATGGTAAGCCGTGGTTACTACGATTCTTTGACCAAATTCGCTTTTATCCAGTAGAAGCAGATGAGTTATTACAAATGCGTGAGGACTTTCTGCACGGAAAATTCAAACTCAACATTGAAGAACAAACATTCCGTTTAAAAGACTACAACCAGTTTCTAAGTAATGAAGCTGAAACGATTAATGCATTCAAAACCAAGCAGCAAAATGCTTTTGATGCAGAACGCGAGCGCTGGATTGCTTCAGGACAAGCCAATTACAGTAACGAGGCGGAGTCAAAAAGTTCAGTTGATACATTAGAAATCCCAGCCGGTAGCCGAGCCATTGCCTCACATGTTGCGGGAAATTTATGGCAGATTAAATTAAAAGAAGGTGATTTGATTCAAGAAGGCGATGAAGTCGCTGTTGTTGAGTCAATGAAGATGGAAATTTCCGTCATGGCAAATGCTACTGGAAAAGTCACAAAAATATTATGCAGTGCGGGCATGTCAGTCTCCGCCGGTCAAAACCTAATCGTAATTGCAGAGGAATAAAGAAAATGAACTTACAAATCTCACACTTACGGCACCTGTATCTTTCAGGCGCGCTCACACCAGCAGATTTAGTGAAGCAATTGGATGCAGAAATTGGTAATGAAGACAGCCGCAATATTTGGATTAGACGCTTAACGCTGGATGAAATGATGGTTTACGCTAAAGATCTAGCGGGTAAAAGTATTACCGATTTGCCCTTGTATGGCGTACCGTTTGCCATTAAAGACAATATCGATTTGGCTGGCATACCAACCACCGCAGCTTGTCCAGAATATGCATATACGCCTACAACAAACGCTACTGTTGTGCAAAAGCTGATTGATGCTGGTGCAATTCCTATTGGCAAAACAAATCTAGACCAATTTGCGACAGGCCTAGTTGGCACGCGCTCTCCCTATGGCGCATGCCAAAACAGCTTTAATACCAAATACATTTCAGGCGGCTCAAGCGCAGGGTCTGCCGTTTCAGTAGCGCTAGGGTTGGCAAGTTTTAGTTTAGGTACAGATACAGCGGGTTCTGGCCGCGTGCCAGCCTCGTTTAATAACTTGGTAGGGCATAAGCCTAGCTGTGGCTTGTTGAGTACTCGTGGAGTCGTTCCAGCCTGCCGGACACTTGATTGCGTATCCATCTTTGCGTTAACAGCGGAAGATGCCGCTCAAGTGCTAGAAAGCGCGCAGGGCTTTGATGAAGAAGATGCATATTCACGTAAAGCTAGTGCCGAAGTTCAAACAATTTCGGATAAGAACTTTACCTTTGGCGTACCTAAGCCAGAACAATTAGCATTTTTTGATAATGCCGAAACCCCTGCATTATTTAAGCAAGCGATTCAACAATTAGAGTCTTTAGGCGGTAAAGCTGTAGAAATAGATTTTGAGCCATTTTTAGAAACCGCTCGTTTGCTTTATGAAGGTCCATGGCTTGCGGAGCGGTATGCGGCGATTCGAGACTTTTTTGAAGCCAAGCCCGAAGCTATTTTTCCTGTTACCAAACAAGTTATTGGCGGTGCCACGAAGTTTAGTGCGGCTGACACCTATGTTTCACAATACAAGCTAAAAGCCTTGCAACGCAAGGCAGAAGCAGTCTGGAATAATGTAGATATTATCGTTACACCAACCACAGGTACTATTTATACCATTGATGAAGTAAATGCAGATCCGATACGCTGTAATTCAAATTTAGGTTATTACACCAACTTTATGAACTTGCTTGATTTATCAGCAACTGCTGTGCCCACAGGATTTCAATGCGATGGATTACCATTTGGTGTGACTATTTGTGCGCCAGCTTTTAAAGATAACCAGCTGCTAGCATTAGCTGGAAAAGTACAAAACTTAACAGCAAAAACATTAGGCGCAACTGGTTTGCCGTACATCAAGTAATACCAATCAATCACTAGAATAAAATCGAGCAATTATGACGAATAACGAAAAGTTTATCCAAGTGGCAGTCTGTGGCGCACATATGAAAGGGTTGCCATTAAACTCGCAATTAACAAGTTTAGGTGGTACGTTTCTCGAAGAAACTACCACCGCACCTGAATACAAATTATTTAAATTAAATGGCTTTACACCAGCGCGCCCAGGCCTGCTACGTGTTGCCGATGAAGGTGCTGCAATAAAACTAGAAGTATGGCAACTACCAATTGAAAATTACGGCACATTTGTATTAGGCGTACCAGCACCACTAGGTTTTGGTACGTTAACGCTGGCAGATGGTCGCTCGGTGAATGGATTTTTGTGTGAGCACTATGCAACACTAAACGCAATCGACATTTCTCATTTAGGGGGTTGGCGAAGCTATCTGAAAGAAATAGCTTAGACCATAAGTCCCTGTAGGGGGTGTCATTTCAATAGGGTTGCTAAATCCCCAACCTACAAATTTGATGTTAAAAATTGGTACAAAAAAGCCAAGTTAGTAACCTTTATCTTGGCTAGACCGATAAACTTTGCGCCAGAGGCGATAAATCTGGGCACTAGAAATAGCTTACTGCACTGAATTGAATAAAGCCTTATTGAATAAGTCCTTTCAATGGAGGCTATATGAAAAAACAAGCCTTTTTAGCTCTGGGACACAAGACCCACACTGGGTGCCGCATTTAAGTTTACTCTGGAGGGTAATTAGATCTGCCCCTAGGGTTATATTTTCTATAATCTCACTTTGAGAAACATCTAAGCAGCTACAAATAACTTTGCCACGGCCTTGTTTGCTTGAAGGTGCTGCCGATATTGGCGCTAAAGCCCAACGACTAAATTCCTTGTATTGTGCTTCATCGATAAACTGACCTTTTGTCATGATGTCTTTAAGCCAATCTGTAGCTAAAGTTTCACCCACTAGACGGACGCCTGCAACCTCAGGGTTGCCCGTAGTTGCATTTTTTAACACTAAAATTCTTTTAGAAACTCCATGTTTCAAGTCATTATAATTAAGGCAAGGCGAATCATCCGTCATGTTTAACATTGCATCAAGTTTTGAAATTAAACTGATGTCAGGTGCGGTTTCATGTGCGGCACGTAGTAACAGCATGCCGACTCGACCAGACTCAGTCTCACGGCCAAATAACCCACAGCTTGCATAGGTAAAATGTTTAAGTTCGCCGCGAATTTTTTCTAGTAACGACAAATCTCGACATATACCCATCATCGTCATGTGCCATGGTAAATCAAGTTTTTTAATTCTAATCGCCGTATGTTTTAGCTCAGGTTGTTTAGAGACTTTGTCGAACATTGGGGGCATTAGGGCATTCACGCCCAATCCGTTTATCACCTGATTTCCCCAGTGCATAGCAATAAAAGTTTGTGCTGGCTGGACCTCTTCAGATGACATTACTGGCAGCACTAAACTACCCCTTTTATTTTCTACTTTTACTATATCGCCATTTTTTAACTGACGTCGTGACATGTCATCAACATTTAATTGAATCACAGCCTCTTCAGCGTGATTGTATAGTTGAGCAACATTACCCGTTCGACTCATACCATGCCATTGATCGCGCAAGCGTCCAGTCAGTAAATGTAGTGGATAACGCGCATCTGTTTTATCAGCTGTACCCTTATAAACGGTATTAACGAATTGCGCTTTACCATCCGGCATTTGAAAGTTTGCATCTGTGTACAAACGTGCCTTACCAGTAGTGTCTCCCTTCACGAAAGGCCATTGTTGTGGGCCTTTTGCTTTAAGTAGTGCATAGCTCAAGCCAGAAATATCTAAGTCACGCCCACCTGTTGTTTCGCGATGTTCATTGAAAATAGATTCAGTATTAGCGTAATTAAATAGCTTAGAATTGCGCCCAAGACGCTTTTCAAGACGCTGCGCAAAATCCACCATAATTTGCCAGTCATGTTTGGCCTCAGTTGGCGGCTTCACCGCTTGGCTTACCAATGTAATGCGGCGCTCAGAGTTGGTAACAGTTCCTTCTTTTTCACCCCAAGTGCTGGCAGGCAATAAAACATCTGCATAGGGAATAGTGCTTGTATTGTTGAAAGCATCCTGAACCACTACAAGCTCAGCAACTTGTAGCGCATCTAGCACGTTGTTAAGGTCTGGCATGGAGTGCGCAGGGTTGGTGCAAGCAACCCAAATGGCTTTAATTTCTCCGTTTTTAACCGCATCAAACATTTCTACAGCAGTTTTACCTGCGGTAGCTGGCACAGCTTTTACTCCCCAAAGTGTTGCGATTTCTGCACGGTGTTCTGGGTTAGATAAGTCACGATGACCTGACAACAAATTAGCCATGCCACCTACTTCACGGCCACCCATCGCATTGGGTTGGCCAGTCAATGAAAATGGACCCGCACCAGGCTTTCCGATTTGTCCAGTTGCTAAATGTAGGTTAATCAAGGACGCATTCTTATTAGTGCCATGCACGCTTTGGTTTAAGCCCATACAATACATACTTAAAGTTGGACCTTTGCCAAACCATTTTGCAGCAGTAATAAGGTCGCTTTCTTTAATACCACAAATATCGGCCACCATTTTTGGTGTGTATTCTCTTACAGTCTCTTTAAGTGAAGCAAAACCATTGGTATGCGCTTCTATGAAGGCCATATCCAGCAAGCCCTCCCAAAGCATAACATGTAGCATGCCGTTAAAAAGGGCAACATCAGTACCAGGTAAAATTGCCAAATGCAAATCAGCCGCTTGCGAGGTATCGGTTTTGCGTGGATCAACCACAATAATTTTTAAGTTTGGATTTTTCGCTTTCGCAACTTCTATACGCCTAAAAATAACTGGGTGTGCAAAAGCGGTGTTGCTGCCAGCTATAAACAAGCAATCAGCGTGATCAATGTCTTCATAGCACGCTGGTGGCGCATCTGCACCCAACGTGGCTTTGTAGCCAGCCACGGCAGAACTCATACACAGACGCGAGTTTGTATCAATATTATTGGTGCCAATCAAGCCTTTGGCAAGCTTGTTAAACACGTAGTAATCTTCAGTAAGCAATTGTCCTGAAACGTAGAAAGCCACAGAATCTGGGCCATATTTTTCGATTTTTTGGGTAAATTGCTCTGTCAGATAATCTAGTGATTCATCCCAAGTTACACGCTTACGCTGCTCATCGCGACTTAAGCGCATTTCTGGATAAAGTGCGCGATTTTCTAACTTTGCCGATAAATGTAATGTTGCACCTTTGGTGCATAAACGACCAAAATTTGCCGGGTGGTCAGGGTCACCTTTAACATCCACTATCACGTCATTTTGCGAGTGAATAATTACGCCACAACCCACGCCGCAATAGCAGCAAGTGGATTTTGTCTGTTTGATTAAATCGCTCAATCTTTTAATTCCAAATACACTACACCATCTTCAACTTTAGTCTTAAAGCAAGCTGTTTGTCCCACATCAGGCTCTTCTGCCTTACCATCTACCAAGCTAATTTTCCAGCTATGCAATGGGCAAGCAACTTTGTCACCATATACTATGCCTTGCGAGAGTGGGCCGCCTTTGTGCGGGCAACTATTATTAATGGCAAATACGCGGTCATCTTCGGTGCGAAATACGCCAATGTCGCCATCTTTGCATCGAACTACGCGGGCGCCTAGTTTTGGAATTTCGTTAAGCGGCGCTATTTTTACCCAATTAGACATACTTTTTCTTTCAAGAAACTAATCATAAAAACAACCATTCTTATGGTGTTTATTTCAAGTGATTTTACCCATCTTCATTTGACCACTTCTGCAAGCCTTATTCTATGGGGCTTCCAGAGGTGCAAAAATCTCTCGGGCGTAAATTAAACGGTTATCGTCTCAAATTCTTTATGTTGGTCGCGCTTTTGTACACGCTCTGCCCAAGGGTCTGTTGCGCCTTGCAGTGCGTATAACAAACGTTCATAAGCAGCTTTACGACCTTCTGCATCTTCTAAGACACGACGCTTGACATACTCCAGCCCAACACGCGCTATCCAATGCACTGTTCTATCTAAATAGCGCGCTTCTTCACGGTATATTTGAATGAAAGCCCCTGAGTATTCCATCACCTCATCCGCGGTTTTGACTTTGCACAAAAATTGCGCCGCCTCAGTTTTAATTCCCCCATTACCGCCCACATAAATCTCCCAGCCAGAATCAACTCCGATAATGCCGACATCTTTTATGCCAGATTCCGCACAGTTTCTGGGGCAGCCGGATACGGCAAACTTCACTTTATGCGGTGCCCACATGTGGTCGAAAGCTTTCTCAATATCAATGCCTAACTGTGTAGAGTTTTGCGTGCCAAAACGACAAAACTCAGAGCCCACGCAAGTTTTGACGGTGCGGATAGATTTTCCGTAAGCATACCCAGAGGGCATATCCAAATCTGCCCACATGCTGGTGAGGTCTTCTTTTTTTACGCCGAGTAAGTCGATGCGTTGACCGCCCGTGACTTTTACCATTGGCACGGCGTATTTGTCTGCGACATCGGCAATTTTGCGTAACTGGTTAGCGCTTGTGACACCACCGTACATACGTGGAATCACTGAGTAAGTACCATCTTTTTGAATATTGGCATGCACACGCTCATTAATAAACCTTGATTGCGGATCATCCACAGCCTCATGAGGCCATGTTGAAAGTAAGTAGTAATTAAGTGCAGGGCGGCAAGTGGCACAACCATTAGGTGTGCGCCAACCCAACCCACGCATGGCATCAGGAATATTCAAGTATTTGCGTGTGCGAATTTCTGCGCGGACTTCCTCATGATTTTTATCCGTACAGCCGCAGACCGCTTTGCTCGTTGACGGTGGTGCATAACCGCCACCTAAAGTAGAAGCTAAAATTTGTTCAACTAGACCAACGCAACTGCCGCAACTTGACCCTGCTTTGGTTTGCTTTTTTACATCATCAATGGTGAACAAGCCTTGGTCTTGAATGGCTTTAACAATAGTGCCTTTGCAGACGCCGTTACAGCCGCACACTTCCATCTCATTGGTCATAGCGGCGGCTTTATCGTTACCTTGGTGGCCAGTATTGCCTAAACTGTCTTGCCCAAACATGAGATGGTCGCGAATCTCATGAATGGGTTTTCCATCTCTAAGCATTTGAAAATACCATGAACCATCCGTGGTATCCCCATAAAGCACGCTACCAATGATTTTGTCATTTTTGATGACGAGTTTTTTGTAAACCCCGCCCACAGCATCGTGCAAAACTATTTCTTCGCGGCCATCCTCATTATTTGGTGCAAAATCGCCAGCACTAAATAAATCGATTCCCGTTACTTTTAATTTTGTAGAGGTTACAGATCCTTTGTATAAGCCAATACCAAAGTTGGCCAAGTGTGTGGCACAAACCTTAGCCATTTCAAATAAGGGCGCGACTAATCCATAAGAAATACCGCGATGTGAAACACATTCGCCCACCGCATAAATACGAGGATCATAGGTTTGCATAGTGTCATTCACCACAATGCCCTTGTCACAATAGATGCCGGCAGACTCTGCTAAAGCATAGTTGGGGCGAATACCTACTGCCATCACTACCAAATTAGCTGGTAAGTTAGTGCCATCAGCAAAGTGGATGGTTGTTACGCGACCATTCTCGCCAGTTAATGCTTTGGTGTTTTGATTGAGCAGAAATTTTAGGCCTTTTGCTTCGAGCGATTTTTGCAGCATTTTGCCAGCGGTTTTGTCTAGCTGGCGCTCAAGCAACCACTCATTACGGTGTATCACCGTCACATCCATCCCTTGAATTGCCAAGCCATTTGCAGCTTCTAGCCCAAGCAGTCCGCCACCAATCACCACCGCCTTTTTGTAATTTTTGGCGGCTTCTATCATTTCATTGGTATCTTTAATATCACGATAACCAATTACACCTTGCAAATCTGCTCCAGCAACTGGCAACATAAAAGGCTTAGAGCCGGTCGCCAGTAGCAAGCGGTCATATTCTGCCGTCGTGCCATCTTCAGCGTACACCATGCGATTTTTGCGGTCTATTTTATTGATACGGGCACTGGTATAGAGCTTGATATTCTTTTCGCTGTACCACTCGCGTGAATTGAGAATAATATCCTCAATGGTCTGCTCGTTCGCCAAGACAGGAGAAAGCATAATGCGATTGTAGTTAGGGTAAGGCTCATCCCCAAAAACAGTAATATCGTATAAATCTGGAGATATTTTGAGTAACTCTTCTACAACTCGCATTCCTGCCATGCCATTACCAACAACAACTAACTTCATTCTTTGCATATTATTTAACTTTAAATAATTTAGTAAACTAAGGGATGATATGTTATTTAAAACGTATACATTCCGGTTAACCACAGTTTGTCAGTATCCCGAATACGTCCAGCTTGCGACGTGGTCGCAGTCGCTTGATACTTGTCGCTCTCACTATATTTGCCATATTCCAGTTTGGTCATCCAGTTTTTGTCGATATTCCAAGTGGCGGCCACGTTCCATTCTGTGCCATATTTATCACCATTGGTGCGTGTGCCACCGCCAACTGTGTTGAAATCCTCATCCGATTTGAAGATGTGGTAATCTGCAAAAAATAGAAAATCATCATACTTATATGTTGCAGTGACAAAAGTATCTTGAATGCCGGATCTTGGTGTGACTAAAAATTTGTCCACCCAGCCTTGGAACAAATGATTCGTGCCAAATGGTGTTTGAAACGCATATTTATTATCGTTGCTGGAGAGTAATTCTTGGTCGATACGCATATTGAAGTTATCAAAGCCCAAACCACCGCCCAGTTTGTAATAATGCGCGTCGATACGTTTGTCGCCATCGGCGTAGTCACTTTGCTTGGCGTATTCTGCCGTGTAGTGCGCTCTAAAATTGGGGTTAAAGGGATGCGTACCATCTAAACGCATACCGAAAATTTTGTTCGATTGGTCGGCTGTTAAATTAGGTTTGCCAGCATTGTTGAGCGTGCCTGCACCAAACCAAGCATTACCAAAACCTAAATCATCCATATTAGAAAAATATCCGTAGCCTATTAAAAACTCTGTAGGTGAGATTCGATAGCGAATGTTGGCAATTTCTAAATCACCATCACGTTGTTTGGTGGTAATTTGTGTCACTTGCTCAAAATGCGCTAAAAACACTTCTGTATCTGGCAAGCTTTTATTGAGTAAAGTAACCCCATCAAACACTTGCATTACTTGCCTAAAGCCAATATCACCAATAAAGCGCACATTATCTAGATTAAGTTGTTGACGACCTAAACGAACTCTCGTGTTTTTAATGCCCGTCCAGTCCACGTAAAGTTGGTTAATATCAAAATGATTTGGGTCTACAATAATGGCATAACCTGCTTTATCCAGTTCTGTGGCGTTACCTTTTCGATCGTTGTAGTCATCCATGAACTTGGTTACACCGATTAACTGCCCTGCAAAGCTGAAGTTATGATATGGCGCGGTTTGCCAGCCAACCAAACTGCGAAGTGTGAGAGCTTCACCATCTTTAAGTTCGTTATTTGCAACTGGTGCAACGGCCAAGCCATCTTGGCGCACATTTTCATAGCGCAACCTAAAACTGGTTAAGTTTTTTCCTCCTTTTACTGAATCCATAAAAGTATATTCATCTTCAACAGTAGAAGCCTCTTCTGCAACAGCGCTAAAAGCCCCTCCAGATAAGGTGAGTAAAGTAGAATATATTGCAAGCTTCAATTTATAATTTGTTTTCATCACAATGTCCCTTTTAACTATTAAATAACTAAGCGGCTTTTTTGGCATGGCGCTCATATAAAAAGCGCAATACCTCGCTACGTAGGTGGTTGTAATTTTTGTCTTCTGCCAGTTCTAAACGATTACGCGGTTTAGCTAAATCAACTGCTAAAATCTCGCCTATCTCAGCACTTGGTCCATTAGTCATCATTACGATACGGTCAGACAGTAATACTGCTTCATCCACATCGTGCGTCACCATCACCGCAGTAGAGCCAGATTTCGCCATAATTTTCATCAATTCATCTTGTAATGTGGCACGTGTGAGTGCATCTAATGCACCAAAAGGCTCATCTAGTAATAACACTTTTGGTTCCATCGCTAGCGCACGAGCGATGCCTACACGCTGCTTCATACCGCCCGAAATCTCATTAGGGCGCTTTTCGCTCGCGTGACTGAGGCCAACTAACTCTAGCGCTGCTTTAGTACGGTCAGCATGTTGCTGCTTAGTTTCATTGGCAAACACACGCTCTACCGCTAATAGCACATTTTCAAAACAGGTGAGCCATGGTAAAAGTGAGTGATTTTGAAAAACAACGGCACGTTCTGGCCCTGGCTTATGAATTTCTCTGCCAGCGCAAAACAAATTGCCTGTTGTGGGCGTTAATAGACCTGCAATTAAGTTCAGCACGGTAGATTTTCCACAACCTGAATGACCAATGATTGAAATGAACTCACCTTCTCTAATGTTCAAGTTAATATTATTGAGCGCGTTAAAAACCCCTTTTTTCGTGGTGAATGACATATTCACGTTTTCTAGCTGCACGTATCTTTCTTGTAGATTTTTTTCCATGATGAGTCCTTATTCGTAAGAGAATTTTTTAGCGATTAAAATTAAAGCTTGCTCAAGTAATAAGCCCACAATACCCACTACAAAAATCGCAATAATAATGTGTTCTACATTGAGATTATTCCATTCATCCCACACCCAAAAACCAATACCCACGCCACCTGTGAGCATTTCAGCAGCAACAATCACTAACCATGCAGTTCCGATTGATAGGCGCACCCCAGTCATCATGTAGGGCAACACACTGGGAAATAAAATCTTAGTAATAATTTTCCACTCGCTCAAATTAAGCACCTTGGCAACATTCATATAATCTTGCGGCACTTTACTCACACCTACTGCAGTATTGATAATCATTGGCCAAATAGCCGAGATAAAAATCACCCAAATTGAAGCTGGGTCGGCCGCTTTAAATACCAACAAACCAATTGGCAACCAAGCCAAAGGGGATACTGGCCGAAGTAAGCTAATCACAGGTGCGGTCATCCGTGATAAAAATTCAAAACGACCAATCATAAAGCCTAGCGGAATGCCCACTAGCGCTGCCATACCAAAACCAAGGCCAACTCTCTTTAGTGAAGCTATTATGTTCCAGCCTATGCCTTGGTCATTCGGGCCATTGGAATAAAATGGGTCGCTAAATAATACAGTGGCTTCTTTGAAGGTAGAAATTGGCCCTGGTAATCCCTTAGTAAATTGTGCAATCGCAGCCCAAATCACCACTAATAGTAAAATGCCTAAAACAGGTGGAATGAGCCATTGAAAAAAGGCCTTACTTTGTATAGAAAATTTGCTGGGGGATCCCGCCACTGGCTTCTGAGTAACTTTAGTTATATCAGTATCCTTTGTTACTATTTCTATTACTTTTTTTGTTTTTTCGTCAGTTGAGGTAGCTTTTTGCATCATCTCTTTCAAACTTTCTTCATTTACACTAACCGCACTCATGCTGTGCTCCTTATTTTGGTTTTGTAGTAGCGCAACGTAATGCGCTTATACAAATTACGGGTTTATGCCTTAATCTTAAAACCTGACGCATACGCAGCAGGGTTGCTACCATCCCAAACTACGCCGTCCATGAGTTTGCTACTGCGCAAAACATCTTTAGGAACGCTTACACCCACTTGGCTAGCTGCTTGGCTATATAAATCAATTTGATTTACTTTTTTTGCAACGGCTAAGTAATCAGGGTCAGATTTCAACATCCCCCAACGTTTATGTTGGGTTAAGAACCACATGCCATCTGATAAGTATGGGAAAGGCACCTTACCGTCGTCATAAAACTTCATGAAGTTTGGATCTTTCCATTTTTTGCCATTGCCGTTATCGTAATCACCTAAAAAGCGACCTAAAATGACGTCTTTAGGTGCGTTTACATAAGCTTTACCAGAAATTAATTCAGCCACTTTTGCACGGTTTGCTGTGGCGTCAATGTATTTGCTTGCTTCAAGTATTGCCATCATTAAGGCTCGCGCAGTATTAGGATTTTTAGATATAAATTCAGCGGTTGTACCCAATACTTTTTCTGGATGATTTGGCCAAATGTCTTGGCTAGTTGCTACTGTGTAACCTACTTTGTCGTGTATGGCACGGGCATTCCACGGCTCACCAACACAGTAACCATCCATATTGCCGATGCGCATATTGGCCACCATTTGCGGTGGAGGTACGACAATGTTTTTAACATCTTTAACAGGGTTAATGTTATTTGCAGCTAACCAGTAGTTAAGCCACATCGCGTGTGTGCCAGTTGGGAAGGTTTGTGCAAAAGTAAAGTCGCGATTTTCATTTTGCATCACACGTTTGAGTGATTTACCATCTGTAACGCCTTTATCTTTTAACTGATTTGAAAGTGTAATGCCTTGTCCATTATGGTTAAGCGTCATCATTACAGCCATGTCTTTTTGTTTGCCGCCAATCCCCATTTGTACACCATACATCAACCCATATAGCACATGCGCTGCGTGTAGTTCACCATTCACCACTTTGTCACGCACACCAGCCCATGAGGCTTCTTTACTAGGAATGATTTTGATACCATACTTTTTATCAAAACCCATTTCAGCTGCAACGATAATTGGTGCACAATCAGTGAGCGGTATAAATCCAACTTTTACCTCAGTCATTTCTGGGGCATCAGAACCTGCTGCATAAGCCATACTCTTTAATTCTTCTGGCAAGATATTAAACATTGCTGCAGCACCGAGTGCGCTCGCAATAGTGCTTTTAAAGAAACCTCGGCGGCTTGCATTTGGCGTATCAACTTCATTTTTATTGCTATCTAATACTTCATAGAATTGTTTTTTATCACGCATTTTTAACCCCTAACATTTTAAAAACTATCAAAAATTGGCATAAAAAAAGGCGTCTTAACATGCGCGCTTTCGCTCACATATTTAAGACGCCTTTGTCTTGAAACTTGATAAGTACCACCGTTGGTACTTATCTGATTACTAGATTTGGTTTACTCGCCGTTGAGTACCCAAATAACACTTTTAAATCTACACAATTAACATTTTTGCTGCCTCTACCAATTGATTTGCCAAATCGGCTAATTTAACTTTTCTTTGCATCGCCATTGATCGCAGCATTGTATATGCTTCATCTTCCCCCAAATTGCGCTGCTTCATCAATAAACCTTTAGCACGCTCGATCACTTTACGCTCATCTAACTTCAAGTTAGCTAAATGTAACTCTTCTTTAAGGCTTTTAACTTCTTCAAACCTTGCAATTGCAGCATCAATCACTGGGGTCAACCTCTCCGTTGGGATTGTTCCAACAACGTAAGCACTTACCCCAGCGCGAGTAGCTGCTTTTATTTTATCTTTATCACCATCGTGCGAAAACATTACAACTGGTCTTGCTTCATGCATACTCATCACACAAATGTTCTCTAATGTGTCACGACTTGGTGAATCTACATCCATAATCACCACATCAGGTTTTAGTTCTCTACACTTTGCATCTAAAGTTAAGTCATTTTTTACATGCGCAATAACTTCAAACCCGCTATCAAGTAATGATTGCTTTAGTGGTTTGCTTCGTTTTATGTCACTATCGACAATCATTATTTTTAACATGTTAACTTTAAATAAATTAAATCCTTGTACTCTTGAAAGTTAGTAAAGCAAGCGCCGTGCCAAACAACATAGCTTTTAATATCTTGTTGAATTGGTTATAGATATTTGTCTAAGCATGTTGTTAAATAAAAAAGTAATTTTGGAAATAAGTGATTTTTATGCACATACATAGTGCAAGTGCACTATTTTGTAGTGCGCCTTCTATAAAGAAATTCACAACAACGCCCAGATTTATCACTTATGCTGTCAGATAGAAAAGGCTAATCCCAACGGAATCAGCCTTTTTATTATGTGGCGCGCCCGACAGGAGTCGAACCTGTGACCTTCAGCATCGGAAACTTATTTAGGTAACTTAATATTAAATCACTTTAAACTATAATGCATTGAATATAAACAAATAATTATAATATTTTCAAGTTGTATTATTTGTCATTTAAAGTATTTACAAGCAATTTAATTTTAAAAATGTGGTTAAATAAAAAAATTAAATACTGCATAAATGAGTGTTGGTGAACATTTTTACCTTTGCAGACGTAACTTTTCTTCTAACTCTTTTAGTTGAGACAGATGCTTGTAAGCATCATTAGCAATCAGTTTTTCAATGTTCTGTAGCTTCCAGCGCACCGCTGGAAAATCAGCAAAATTATATATATCCCAGCGAGGATTGCCTGACTCAACGCTCATAATAAATTCTTTATCTAGGTCAGTTAAGCGTGCGTGAATGGCTTCAATAAGCTGCTCACGCACGCGCTCGAAATCTTCATAACAAAAAGCATCGATCGTCATTCCGTCGAACTGATTCTCCATAACCTGACGCTGATCTTGTCTGTTGGGTTGAACAAGTTCGTGAATTGGGCGCCCGCTTCCAGCAAGGCATAGAATAAATCCTTGCTTCACATCTTCTGAAAAGCCTTCATTTTCTAAAAGATATTTCACATCAAACAAGTCCCTAGGATGTTGACGATCTAATGCGGCGCATATTTTGCCACCGTATAGTTGTCCAAATGGAACGACGTTCATCTCGACAAAGGCATCAAACTCATCTTGTGCGCGATTGCACAAAATCATCTTTTGTGGAGCAGGCAAAGTGCCACGTCCTGTTGAATTTACCTCAACTTTGATTTGTGCATTTTGTGAAGAAACTTGCAGTTTATACTTGTCAGATTGGTGAACGACTCTTAATCCCTTTTTTTCAAGATCAGTTTTAATTCTTTCTAACGCGTCATAAATGTCTTTCAGTGCTATTTCTCGATTACCTTCATCTAATGGTAAATATGTGAGATCAATATCGACAGATAAGCGTGGCATGTTGCGTACAAACAAGTTGATTGCTGTTCCCCCATGCAAGGCAAAGACTTTTTCCCTTGCTACGGTTGGCAAAACATCCAATAATAGTCTCACCTGATTTTGATAGTTTTGCATATTAAGCTAACTCAATAGGAACAGTGATTTGATATTTGGCGTTGAATACACCATTAGGCACGATACTACGCTTACCTGAGCCAAGATCTATTTTACTGATATCCAAGTATTCAAACCAACTATGATTGGCCTTTTCTGATAAAAATAAAAACAAACGTTTTACTTTCACCGAGGTGCAAGCTTCCAATAAAGCTTGTACTTGCTGCGGCCTTAAATTGCCAAGTCCCTCAAGCAGTTCATAACACTCCATCAACTCTTGCTTTTTAGGAGCCAGATATAAACACTCCATGATAGCCCGCGCTGGGTTTGATATCTTTACTGAAAATGTTTCTAGCTCGAAATCCACCAACCCTAGTTCTGGTGGTAAAAAAGACGTGCTGTAGTATTCAGTTTTTACTTTCCAGTCAGCCTTATTAAACCACGTAGGCAACTTATCTTCACTTCCGCCAAATAACGTCGCTGTTGCGTTTCCTAGTTGTAAGTAATGCGCTTTTCCTTGAAGTTCCAGTGCGGTTTTTGCACCTATATGTATCGAGGAGTCTAGTTGTTTTTGTAGCGCATAGATAGCACCTTGATAGGTGACTTCATCTTGAAATCGTTTTAATGCGCCAGGTGCGACAGGGGATAGCCAGTTACTTTTTTTATATCGATTTAATAACTGATTTGAGATTCCAGCATTTTTTAGCCATGAGGTGACATAGATTGCGCCAACCGGCCAATCAGCTATTAGACGGTTTATTTTACTTTTATTTTCTAAACGCATAGTGTATTTATATACAAAAAAGTAATCCACGTCAATAAAGTAGTTTAAAAACATTATTATAAATAAACTATTGATTAACTAATGAAGTAAATTATAAACAAAATGATGTGCTTAAAATTTAATCACAGCCTGGTACTGTTGGCGCGCATTTAAAATTGACCAGGTGTGCGCGTTGAATTTTGACCAGGCGAATTTAGGGTGTAGATTACTACACCGTTGTGGATAAGTCGACCAAACTGAAGAGGTCTAATGTTCCTTTTTATGTTTTGTTAAGTTAAAAGTCTGCCTGTTCTGGCAGCTTGAATGAATTGCGTATCTCCTCTCTGGTTTTAATCTTGCCTTTGGCTTGCGTACTACTGTACTTGAAGCGGTAAGAGTCATTGCCTGTTTCTACAATATGGCAATGATGCGTTAATCGATCTAATAAGGCAGTAGTTAATTTGGCATCACCAAAGACATTGCTCCATTCCGAGACTCCACTTGCCTTACTAATATAAATTGAAATAATAATTTAACCATTATAAAAAATCCAAAACTTGTCCTGCTATGACGACTTCAAGGAGTAATTAGCAATAGTGTACAAATGCTTGTATAACTTTTTTAGATTTGTTGAAGTGAAAAACTTCCGAAACTGAACCGGTTACTCCCCTGTAGTAAAGAGTAATACTATCTACCCCTATAAGAGTGTCAATCAATTCAAAATGAAGGTTCGGAACATATTGAAGAGCCTTAGCCCAATAAGAAGCAACTGCATCTTTACCTTTTAAAGTACCAGAAATCTCACCTGCAATTTTAATAATATAAGGTGACGTGAGCTCAAAATCATCAGAGTAATGTGAAAGAACGCGATTAAGATCATGCATGTTCCATGACTCTATCCACTCAGTTGCGAAGCGATTTGCGAAAGATTTATCTATCAAGATGGTGCTCCAAATAAAGTTAAGCTTAAGAAAGTGAAGTTTAAATATCTATAACTTGTAAATTTTTCATGGGGTTATGCGCCATTTGTAATTTAGATGTCATTTATAATTTTTGTTGTCATATAGCCGAAGAAGCAAGTGTGATCAATCTTGAGTCGGCTCATACACCAATATATCGCCAGGCTGACAATTCAGAAAATTACAAATCATTTCCAATGTCTCAAAACGGACTCCTTTAACCTTTCCCTGTTTAAGTAAAGACAGGTTGGCTTCTGTTATTCCCACATGCTCTGCAAGGTCTTTTGATTTAACTTTGCGGCGGGCTAGCATGACGTCTAGTTGGACAACTATTGGCATAAAATTAACTTCAAATGAATTTAGAGTTTTCTTCAGCAATTGTTTGACCTTGGCTAATCACATCTGCCATCAGCCAAACTAAGCCAGCAAAAAACAATAACAATACTTGGTCGGAATCAAGATTTAAAATTAGAGATCGTGCACCATTTGGATTTTCCAGAGTGAGTATCGTAGAAATAGCCGTACCACAAATGAACTCAGCTATAACTGATGCCATTGACCATCCTGAAAAACTTTTTAAGTAATATACTGCTTCGGGTGTAAAAACAGTTCCTCTTGTAAATAGTCGAAAGCACTTCCTTGCTTCCCATACACCGATTAGTAGCAGCGCAAGGGGGATTTCACTTAACACGCATCCTAAAGTGCGTTGCCAAGAACGCAATGAGCCTTGAACAGCTTCTAACGGCAGATTTACTCGTATGGCTAAAGTTTCAGTTTCTGCAAAAGTCCAAAATACAGCAACTGCAACAGGTAAAACTATAATAAGCATCAAACAGAAAGTCGACATAAATTGACTAAGGCGATATATATGTTGAGGATGCTGTTTGTTGTTTTGTATATTCATTTGATTGGTTTCACAATTAGTTAGATTGAGCAGTGTCGTGAGGGAATTTTTAACGTTCTTATATGCATCCATTTTACCCTCAATCCTTTTAGAAATGGTACTTCAGTCCTATTAATGAGGATGTCATTTATCCAAGAGCAAAAGTATATTTAAAACATAGTAAGTCGTTATTGCAAACCATTAATTATTCCAAATAATTATCTGCTTTACAGATATTTATTATCGTAATACAATAATGTTTATGTCGTCAATACATTATTTTTTTCCATGAGAAAATTCTACTTTTTAGTCATCGCAATTTGTTTTTTAGTTGGCTGTGGAGGTATTCCAATTCGCTCATTACCTAAATTAATGAAACTTGAGAATAATCTACTGACTGCAAATCCAGCAGAGTTCATGGTCGCTATTCAGGTGGATAATCATATGGTTCCTCCACCAAATACCGCGCCATTGCTGATCTTGAAAATTAGCCCTAATAAAGCAGGTGCTTTTGAAGTCATTGAGAGAAAAATTCCAATGCACTTTATCGTTGTTTCAGCTAATGCATTAGGTTTGAAGCCTCCTTCTTTAGATAGGAAGTGGTTAATCTACAATTTACCTTCTGAATCTCAAGCAGATTTGCTGGGCATTCAAAATTACTTCAAAGCCATTCAAAATAAATCACCAAAAAATGGTGGCGGGAAAATTGCAATTGGAATAGCTCAAGAGGGAGTTGCAGTTAAAAATCCAGTATTCGCAAACACCAGATGGGAAAGCTGGTTACAAACCTCAGGACAAGAGGGATTTTATGAGCTATGGTCAGGAACTGTTTCGGAGTTGCTCAAGCAAGCTGAGACCGCAAGACAGGAGTAATGATGAATATCAGCATAAATCAATTTTGGCCAGCACTAACTTGTTTGCTTTTACCAATACTGCTAGCTTCGTGCGCTACTAATGAGTCCATCTCTAACAAAGCAAACGACGAGACTAATAAAGCAATTTATATAATAAAGGGCAGACAGTCACCAGTTGTCGTCTTACAGGCCGGGCTTGGAGATGGCAAAGAAGTTTGGAGTGAAATCACACCAAACTTATCAAATGACTATACTACTTTTGCATTTGACAGGCCAGGCAGGGCGGACAATCCACCAACAAATGCACCGCGTGATGCATGCACAATTGCAAGTGAACAAAGAGCATTATTGGAATCACTTAACTTAAAGCCACCCTATGTTTTAGTCGGACACTCTATGGGCGGGTTATACCAGTTCGCCTTTGCCAAGTTATACCCAAACGACGTCTCAGGCATAGTTTTAGTTGATCCAACACCTCCCAACCATTGGGAAAGAATGCAAAAGGAAGCCTCTGATGCAGCCAGAATAATGAGGATTGCAAAATTTATTTTATTTAGTGACACTGATAAACGCGAGTTTGATGAAATGGCGCAATGCCTAGAACGATTAGATTTTAACCATCCATTGAATGTTCCAACTAAAATTTTAGTGGCCGGGAAGTTTACAGGTCTCGGTGAAGAAGGTGACTTTGAAAATATGATGAAGCATTCAAGGTTGCAATGGTTAAAGTTAACTACTGCCCCAAAACTTGATGTGGTAAAAGAGTCAGGACATTACATTCAAAAAGAAAGTTCTGAAGATGTTATTTCAGCAATTAAGCAAGTTGTATTTGCAACAAATCAAAAAACTAAATTTAGCAATTTGGAGAAGCCTTGGTGATTAAGTTATCTATTATCCTTTCGTTGATAACGATTCTTACGTTGAATGTCATATTGTTAATTGCGGCGAGTTCAAATGGCCAAGCTCTTGTAAACAATAACTGGTTCAGTCTTATAGTCAATATAATGTATTTTGCCCTCATTGGCTCCAGTTTGCTCCTTGCTTATATTAACTGGCGAAAAAGCCAATTAGCATGGGCATTTATCTTTGTGAATAATGTATTTATTGTTCTGATCTCTACGATATTAAGCATGAGCGGTCTCATAAACCTTCCTTCAACATTTTTAATTTTCCTAGATTTATATTGGCTGAACAAATATTTAGTTTATATGCTTAGTTCGTTTACTTTACTTAAATCACCTCTTAGGTTGGTTGCAAATCATTAACATGATTACCTTAGTCAAATAAACATTCTGCGTTGCGACCATTTTAAATAGATTACGTCTATACATATGCATCTATTTGGATGTAACTTTTTATAGACAGGAGTTAAACTTGAAACGCTTTCATGCACATGTTGCAGTAGATAATATTAAAACCAGCATCGACTTTTACAGCAAACTATTTGGACAAAATCCTACTAGTCAACAAAATGATTATGCAAAATGGATGCTGGAAGATCCACGCGTAAACTTCGCAATTTCCGCAAGGGGTCACGCAATAGGGGTGAATCACTTCGGTTTCCAAGTTGACTCTGCTGAGGAGCTTTTCGAGCTGAAGAAGTTAGCTGAAGCTGCTTCTCTTGGAAAAGTTTTGAATCAAGAAGAAACAGAGTGCTGTTACGCAAGGAGCGAAAAATACTGGACGATTGATCCACAAGGACTGGCTTGGGAACATTTTCATACCATGGCAGATGCACCTGAATTTGGCAATGATACTGCTGCATGTTGCACTCCTGTTCATAGTTCAGAACTAGATGCACCAACCGCTAAAGCCGCTTGTTGCATTCCGAAAGGATTGTCAGTGACTGATGGGAGATGTTGTGGCTAAATCAGAAACTATGTCAGACGCGCCAAGGACTTCAGAAGACATTGGCGCGGTTTTCACTACATTAAAAAGCGGTCTACGCAACTATTTGCGCAGGCAAGTGGATGATCCAAGTATAACGGAAGATATGGTTCAAGATATTTTTGTGAAGGCGATGACCACAATCAATGATAATCGAGTCCCAGCCAATATAACAGGTTGGCTTTATGCTGTAGCTCGAACAACCGTAGCTGATTACTACCGATCAAAGCGACTGGACGTAATTGAGTTGGATGAGAATTTACCAGAATCAAATCAAGTCAATGAAGAACTTCTGCATCGAGAATTGGCTACTTGCCTCAGACCACTTGCAAGACAATTACCAGCAATATATCGCGACACATTGCTTGCGATAGATTTTGGTAGTCGAACCATGTCATCCTTTGCTCAAGAACAAAGCCTATCACTTTCTGCAATCAAAAGCCGTACAAGTCGAGCACGGAAAATGTTGAAAGAAATGTTACTCGAATGTTGCCATGTCGAAGTGTCTGACGGATTCGTCACTGACTACCAGCATCGATCATCTTCAGCATGTGAGGTTGACTGTGCTTAATATTTTGCCCAAGCAGGATGCGCCATTTAATGGCAGGTTTGAAAGTTTATTATATTTTAACTTTAGTGGCCTCAACAATCTCCCTTAACAAACATATCGCTTAGCTTCATAAGGTATTTATGACAATTACTACATTTGCTTATATTGGCTCATTAATTTTCACATTGCTTGGTCTTTGGCATTTTTATTGGGCCATCGGTGGTTCGCTAGCCAAGGGTATTGTTATTCCCGAAGTTAATAACAATCCTGCCTTTGTTCCATCTGTTACAGCTACTGTTGCAGTGGGACTTGCGCTAATATTTTTCGCTTTTCTAGTTGCTGCCAAGTCTGGTTTTGTTATTGTTCTCGTATCTGGTCGTGCACTTTCTTGGCTCTGTTTTGCCCTTGCATTTATCTTACTTGTACGCGCCATCGGCGATTTTCATTATATTGGTTTTTTTAAGAGGGTGCGTGGCACTCGCTTTGCTCATCTTGACACTTTAGTTTATTCGCCTTTTTGTTTGTTTTTGTCACTCATTGTGTATTTTGTTGCAAGCAAAGAAGCTTAATCCTTATTCAAGTAAGTAGCCTAACGGCACTCTTTAATTATTTAAATACCATATAGGAACTTTCTGTAATGACAATTCAAACTGATGTTCAAATTATTCCCAGAACTGGGTTAGATTTTAGCTTAAGCAATGAAATTCCAACATTTTGGTTTGGTGGTGATGCATTTAAAACTCGTCTCTTTGATGCTCATTCTTTGTTGACACCCGCTGGTGAAGGATTTTTTATCCGCTGCTTAAAAGCATATAAAAATCAAATTAGAGATTCAAGGTTGAACTTAGAAGTTGAAAAATTCATTCTCCAAGAGGGGCAACACACACTACAACACCGCCTTTCAAATAATAGACTAAAAGCGCAAGGTATCGATGTCGATAAATTAGAATCTGACCAGCAGAAAGAAACAGAAAGATTTCGTTTGAGAATATCTCAACACTTGGGTTTGGCACTCACAACTGCATATGAACACATTACGACAATCACATCGCATGCTCTTATGGAGCACCCTGAGTTATTTTCGGATGCTGATCCAAACATTTTTTCACTATATGCTTGGCATAGTGCAGAAGAGATAGAACACAAATCAGTATGTTTTGATGTGATGCAAAATGTCGCAAAGGTTAAGTACCCACTCAGAGTATTTGCGCTAGTAATTGCTACTCTTTCATTTCAAGTTCAGGTGTCGATGCTAACGGGAAAACTACTTCGTCACGATGGATTTTCATTTACTCAAAGGCTAGCTCTATGGCGAAGAGGTCTAAAGTGGATGTATGGTAAAAATGGTTTTACTCGTATACAACTTAAGCACTACTTTGCCTATTTTAGGCCTCATTTTCATCCAACTAGTTTCGGAGATATGTCAGGCTATAACCGTTGGAAAAAGATTTACAGGCTTACAAATGATCCATTAATCGCAGGCAAGATGATTCAAAAAAATGACTTCGCTTAAAACCCTATATTTCTCTAAAGAACACAATATGTGTTTTAAAAAAATAAAACTGCTTCTTTCAGCCATAGCAATATTACTACTTACTATCGTTGAGACCGAAGCTGAGCAAAACTATTTCACATCAAACTCTGTGATCATTCCTGAGATACCCCAATATACAACGCGGCTTGGACGTTCAAAACCAATAATTGCAGTGGTTGGAGAAAACAGTTTTACTGAGTTGACAGACTACGTTGTTCCATATGGAGTATTAAAAACTTCAGGTGTTGCCGAAGTTTTTGCTCTTGCAACTAAAGTCGGCCCTATCCAAATGTTCCCTGCACTAAAACTTCATCCTCAAACTACAGTTGATGCATTTGACTCCAGTTTTCCTGAAGGTGCGGACTACATCATCGTTCCAGCAGTTCATCGAGCTGAGGATAGTAAATTGATAAGCTGGGTATTAAGTCAGGCCAAGAAAGGCGCAGTCATTGTAGGTATATGTGACGGAGTTTGGGTGGTCGCAAATGCTGGTCTTCTGGATGGTCGAAAAGCTGTCGGACACTGGTACTCTTTCGGAGATCTAGAAAGAAAATTCCCAAATACTGCTTGGATTAAAAATAAGCGCTATATCGCAGATGGTAACATAGTTACCACTACTGGGGTCACTGCCTCCATTCCTGTTTCCTTAGCCATCATAGAAGCAATTGCTGGGTCTGGAAAAGCCGCCTCAGTAGCAGATCAAATCGGCGTAAATGATTGGCGAGCAGAACATACAAGTAACAACTTCAAGCTAAATACTCACCATATTTTTACAGCAGCCATTAATTCTATTTCATTCTGGACGCATGAAGTCATTGAAATACCCATATCAAATGGGATTAACGAAATATCGCTTGCGCTAATAGCAGATGCATATTCTAGAACTTACCGATCCAATGCAGTCTCTATCTCGTCGTCACCTGAAGGCGTACTGTCACGTAACGGATTAATAGTCATCCCTGATAAAGTGATTAATATTCCAAATTCATCGAAAATTTCACCTAAGTTAATTGATGAAATCAAGCCCATTAACACCTTAGAAGCATCACTGAGTGAAATTGCCAATAAATATGGGCAAGCGACTTCAAACTTTGTTGCACTTCAGATGGAGTATCCACGACAATAAAAAACCCAAAGTAAGAAAAGTAAAATTTATCACAAACTAACATTTGGGTAACAAATTTCGATCGATTAAGACTTGAAACTAAAAAACAGGACAAATAAACATGAGACTACCGTTGATCGTATTTGTATTCTTTATTTCTGGATGTTCCTCTGAACAATTGTATGCAATTGTTCAAGAAAGCCAGAGAAATCAATGTTTGAAGATGCCAGAAAGTTATGAAAGTAAGGAGTGCTTTAAAAATGCCAACATGAGCTATGAAGAATATAAAAACTTAAAACTTAAAAACTAGAAAGTCAACACCTTTTCAAAGTCAAACTAGCCACTATCTATTTCGTAATGTGAGCCACATTCACTTATAATTAGTAGCAAAATATAGAAATTAAATTACCGATTGGCAAAAAAATCCCCGATTACGACATACTTATTGTATAGCAGACACTCAAAGTTATTTGCCATACAACTTTTCTAATTCGCCTCGTTCTTATTAGTATGTTCCAAAACACACAAATTTTTATCCAAATTAAAGCTTGCATTCAGGTGTGCTTGTTTGGCAATGACGCAGATTAGATACATCCGTTCTTCTGTAGTTTGAATTTCAGGTAAAAACTCGTTGAGCTTGGTAACATAAAAGCCATGTTGTTTTACCTCTTGCATAATGTGCGCAAGTTCGGCTGATGGTGGTTGGGTGTGAGGCTTAGCTTTCATATTGTTAGGTCATATTGGGCAAATAAGCTCACTGTAAAAATAAGCTAAAAATACTTTGTATTAAGCACATATCAAAACACCACCTCTGTGAGCCTTATTATATGTGGCTCACAGGCCGATGATTTTCTCTCGGGGGTTTTATTGCCTGTTTTAACACCGTTTTTGTAGGAGCGATTTTTAAATCGCGATATAAATATCGCTCCTACATTAAAATAAGGCTTCTCTTGGCTTGGGAGAAATATAGAGCAAGCCAAGAGAAATGGGTGCGATAGCGGTTTTGCTTGCCACGGGGGTAAGGACAAGGCAATTGCGGCTATGCTCCCAAAAACATTTGTCATGCTGAATATCAGCTCAACACCCAAAATGACCAAACAACATTTACTCCTCCACCTTCGGTAAGCCTTGGTAGCGATTCAGCGGTGGTGGCAATGGTTGATAGTTGCGTTCTAGTTCTTTCGCTTGTTTCACTTCAGAAGGTTCTGTGGATATAGTGGCATCATCAGCACTGACTTTTTTCTTCTCCGGTGCAAACTGCCAATTCAAGCTAAACCACACGCCCCTTGGCGCACCGGGGGCAATAAAGTTGGTGCTTAGCCAATCTAAAGAGTTGTGGTTATAGCCATCAGGGCCAATTGCTCCTGCGATGCTGGGTGAGAAAGGGTTGCGTCCCAAACGCCCTGCACTAAAGTATTCCTTATCGAATACGTTATTAATCACCATTCTAGCTGTCCACTCACTATTAAATTTATAACTGGTCTGGAAATTGAATACTGCATAGCCGGGTACGCTACCAGGGTTATTGGTAGGTGGTGTTTGGAATCTATCAAATGAACCAGTTGTCGGGTTATAAACATCCACTGTTCTTTGGATGACTCCTTTTTTATGTGCGTTATTTTCATTGCCACGCACAAAGCTTTTACTGTGCACCACTGCGTTTAAGCCAATTTGCCATTTGGGTGTTACTTCGTAGCTCACGTTAGCATTGAGGTTATGCAAAGGCACGCCTGGCATACGGTTACCCTTTTTTACATCAATCACATAGCCGTCATAACCACTCAGAAAATATGCACTACTATTGTCATCGCTTCTCATCAAAAAATTGTCTTGGAATGTGGCATCCGTCAAACCATAATTGACGCCAAAACCCCATTTGTCTTTTTTGCCAGAGAGTCCTGCCTCTAAACCACGGCGTCGGGTTTTGCCGATACTGTCAAAAAACCCTCCCCCCGTACCACCTAATGTCACAAAATAAATATCGTCTTTTAAATCGGTTTGGTAAGCGCCTAAGTTCCACTCAAGGTTATCTATTGCTAATAAACCTGCAAAGCTGCCGCGCATGCCAATATCGTAAGTCGTCGCTTTAATCTGTGGCAAAAACGGGTCCCCTGAGAGTGTGGTGGGCAAAGTACAGGCGCGGTTCTCAGCGATACTTTTAGCTGTATATACCGGCGGAATTTCAAATATGCCGTCACCATCCGCGTCTTGAGCTGGTGATGTTAGAACTGGCGTTTTATCAAATGCGCACCCTAGCTCAATCACACTGGGGGTGCGCGTGCCTTGTGCCCAATTGGCAAATAGATTCAAATTCTCTTTGGCCTGCCAAGTCGCACCAAGCGATGGATTAAACGAGTAATAGCTAAATTTCTCGGTTTCGGGCTTATTCAATGTATTAAACAGATTGCCGCTACGGATGCCAGTAGGTGGCGGATTTATGGTGCAATCGCCATTACATACATCGAAAATTTGAGGTCTACCAATTAAATCGCCTATCGTATACACAAACCCGGAATAACGTGCTGCAACTTTATTTTTAGTTTGGGTTTGGTTATAGCGGCCAGAGGCATTAAAATGCCAAGCCTCAACTGGGCTCCAGGTCTCACTAAAATAAATACTTTTAGTGGTGTTAGTCCCCTCAAAATTATTATTACTAAGCGGCCTAAATGCACCGATAAACATCGGGTGTGCTTGCGCAGGGTCTAAATAGGCTTTTCTATTCGCATCTAAAAACCCCAATCGGCTCTCATTACCGTATTCGGCACTCGCCGCATCAATCGATGCGCCAATCATAAATTTATGCTGCTCAAAGTTCCAGTTAAACTGAACGGATGCACCATCGACAACTTGATTGATATTGTTATCATTAAATATAGCGGTAGGTGTGCCTGCAACAATACCGGGCGAATTTCCACCTGCACCATCAACAAAAGCATTTTGCCCCAAATCATTTCGATATTGAATCATTGCAGCAAGGCCGGTAGCGCAGGCAACAGTATTCGTGGGCGGTTGTAATACGACTAAGTTCTTAACCAACGTACCTTGTGGAATTTGCACGCCATCGGTAGTAAATGTATTGTTGCCCGCAATAGAGTAGTAGTAAATTTGATCTATACTTGGCACTAGAACATTGCTTCCAGCTGTGGTGAATGCTCCCCCAGGGTCAGAAAAAAATAGGCTAGTAGAATATGAATCAACGGTATTCCCATCAACATTTAAGACTGGCAGCCCGTTAACATCAAGTAATGGCGGGCCTGCCGAGTCAGGCTCAGGATTGTCTCGATTGAAGTAATAAGATTCATATACATTTTTCTCAAAATTTATCCACTGTTGAATATTTGTGGCAAGACCGGTTGGTAAGGGCGTATTGAAGAAGTTCTGATAAGCAACCGGGTCGATGTAGTCTCTACCATCAGGGAAGTTTGGGTCACTAAAGGCGTTATTGCCAATATCGGTCCAAAACGCTGAGGTTGAATAATCTGCAAGGCCATTGGCATCCGCAGCCACTGGGATTACATAATAATTTGGCACCCCCTGATGCGGCCCTGTACTGGCATACAGGCAGGTACGTTCGACTGAGGGTAGTTGAGTCCGAAGTTCCTCATCGTAATCGGTCATCACATCCGCACCAATCTGATGGCGCTTGCTGTTTCTTCTGTAGACTTGCCCCGTGATACTGAAATTATCGGTGGCTTGAAAAGCCCCTGAGAGTTGAAACTGTCCGAGTCTATTCTTGGTGGTGTCTGGGCTGGTAAATACACTCGTCGGATCTCTGGCATATTCTTCACTTGGCAACAAACCATTACCCACAAGGTCAGTTTTCACAAATAAGGTACTTAAGTTCAGGTCTAGCTTCTCACCCCGATAACTGGCTTTACCAAAAAATTGGTTTA
>Ga0209717_1000243_pt1 | contig 69031 bp, 52 predicted proteins | sample AD_UKC048_MetaG_FD_184418 | JGI IMG/M metagenome (GOLD analysis project Ga0209717, IMG submission 184418) | Active sludge microbial communities of municipal wastewater-treating anaerobic digesters from USA - AD_UKC048_MetaG (SPAdes) (version 2) | ecosystem: Engineered > Bioreactor > Anaerobic >...
CACCTGGCTCCGGGATACACTCTCCGTTATCCCAGACTGGCCGGCAAACCAACTGCACAAACTTTTGCCCGGGCAAAAATAGTTCAAACTTCTTTTGTGGGAAAGATGCTGTTTACCGTATGCTTACGAATATTCCCTGTAAAAATCTTCAATACATTTTACAGCTTCATCTGCAGTATCAACCACCTCAAAAATATCAAGGTCATCAGGGCTGATATTTTTCTCGCCGACTAATTTATCCTTCATCCAATCGATCAATCCCTGCCAGTAGTCCCTCACAACGAGCACCACGGGAAAATTCACATTTTTTTTGGTCTGAATGAGGGTGACAGCTTCAAAAAACTCGTCCAGCGTGCCGAAGCCTCCGGGCATAACAATAAAACCCTGAGCATATTTTACAAACATGACTTTGCGGACAAAAAAGTAATCAAACGAAAGACTTTTGTCCTTATCAATGTATTCATTGGCATCTTGTTCAAAAGGCAGTTCAATATTCAGTCCGACCGATTTGCCCTTGCCAAAATGAGCGCCTTTGTTACCGGCTTCCATTATACCCGGGCCGCCGCCGGTAATTACACCAAAGCCTGCTTTGGTCAGTTTATAGGCAATGTCCTGAGCAAGTTCATAATGCTTATGGTTCGTAGGCGTCCGGGCAGAGCCGAAAATGGTGACGCAAGGGCCTATTTTTGTAAGTTTTTCAAAGCCATCGACAAATTCAGACATCACTTTAAAGATCTGCCAGGAATCATTGATTTTAACTTCCTGCCAATCCTTTTGTTTGAAGGCCTCTTTTACCTGTTCCGTTTCTTTCTCGTTGAGTGTGTGCATGACAATATTTTTTTTATATAACTATTTAATTTTTTTTTTATTGTTTTTGTAGTATTGGTTTTAAAAATGTGGCGGTATGACTTTCAGCACAGTTAATTATAGATTCGGGGCTTCCTTCGCATATGATCTGCCCCCCGCGGTCACCGCCTTCCGGTCCGAGATCGATGATATGATCAGCCATTTTGATCACATCCATATTATGTTCAATAACAATAACCGTATTCCCCTTTTCAACCAGTTTGTTCAGAACGTTCAGCAGGACGTTGATATCTTCGAAATGTAATCCTGTGGTAGGCTCATCAAGAATGTACAAGGTACGGCCCGTGTCTTTTTTGGAGAGTTCCGTCGCCAGTTTTACCCTTTGTGCTTCACCGCCCGATAAAGTTGTCGACTGCTGTCCAAGTCTTATATATCCCAGTCCTACATCATGAAGTGTTTTGATTTTCTGCAGGATGGATGGTATCTGGGAAAAGAAATCCACGGCAGCATCAATATTCATTTCCAGCACGTCACAGATTGACTTTCCTTTATATTTTATTTCCAATGTTTCGCGGTTATAACGTTTTCCGTTACAATGCTCACATGGGATATATACGTCGGGTAAAAAATTCATTTCAATGACCTTCATGCCGGCGCCTCCGCAGGTTTCACAACGTCCGCCTTTTACATTGAATGAAAATCTTCCAGGCAGGTAACCGCGTATTTTAGATTCCGGGACCTGTACGAATAATTTGCGTATATCATCAAACACTCCGGTGTATGTTGCAGGATTGGAACGAGGTGTACGGCCAATCGGGCTTTGGTCTATCTCTATTACTTTATCAATATTTTTTAAACCTTCAATCTTCTTATATTCAAGTGTTTTATGCTCGGACCGGTAAAAATGCCTGCTTAAAACAGGATATAAGGTCTGATTGATCAGGGTAGATTTACCGCTTCCCGAAACACCAGTGACACAAATGAACGTGCCCAACGGAAAACTGACCGTAATATTTTTTAAGTTATTACCACAGGCACCGACTAGTTTTAACTCTGTGCCATTCGCTTTTCGTCGTTCGGCCGGGACCCTGATCTGTTTTATTTCATTAAGATAAAGAGAGGTAAGGCTTTGTGTTTTCATCACCTCGGCTGGCGTCCCCTGGGCCACAACATATCCGCCGTTAATTCCTCCGCCGGGGCCTATGTCGATCAGATGGTCGGCAGCAAGCATGGTATCTTTATCATGTTCTACCACAATGACCGAATTACCTACATCGCGCAGTTCTTTCAGCGCCGTTATCAACCGGTGGTTATCCCGTTGATGCAAGCCGATACTCGGTTCATCAAGAATATATAAAACATTGACCAGCTGAGAACTTATCTGTGTGGCCAGTCTTATACGCTGTGATTCCCCTCCCGAAAGCGAAGCGGCCGGCCGGTTGAGTGTGAGATAATCAAGGCCCACATCCAATAAAAACTTTATCCTGTTTTGAATTTCGCGAATTATTTCATAAGCTATCTGATACCGGGAAGGCTCGAAAAAATGTTCTGCTTCATGAAACCATTGCTGTAATTTGTATAAATCACTGCCGGCCAGATCGGCTATTGTTTTATTATTGATCCTGAAAAACAGTGATTCTTTTTTTAACCGAGCCCCTTTACATTCGGGACATACGGTTTTGTTCATGAAATTTCCCGCCCATTTTTTTATCGCGGGTGATGAAGTATCATTATTCTGATTAACAATAAAATTGATAATGCCCTCAAAGTTCATTTTATAAGGGGCAGATACCCCCAGGTACTCATTTTTGACTGAAAACAGTTCGTCGGTACCATAAAGGATAATATTAATTGCTTTTTCTGATAAGTTGTTCAGCGGTGTTTCGAGGGTAAAATCATAACGTTTTCCGATGGCTTCCAATTGATGAAATATCCAATTGCTTTTATAGACGCCAATGGGGATAATTCCTCCGTCGTGGATATTTTTTGAAAAATCAGGAATGATCTTTTTCATGTCCACTTCCAGTATCTCTCCCAGCCCTGTACATTTGGGGCAAGCGCCGTATGGCGAATTAAAAGAAAAGGTATTGGGTTCCGGCTCTTCATACGAAATTCCGCTCACCGGGCACATCAGCATTCGGCTGAAATGCTGCACGTAGCCGGATTCCACATCGGCAACCATCAGGGAGTTTTTGCCGAGTTTCAGCGCAGACTGAACGGAATGTGACAGCCGTGATTTATTTTCCTCTTTGATGGAAATGGTATCTATAACTACTTCGATATCATGCATTTTATAGCGGTCAAGCTGCATGCCGTGGTTTATGTCCCTAATCGCTCCATCAACACGAACTTTAACATAGCCCTGCCGGCGTATCTGTTCAAAAAGTTCACGGTAATGCCCTTTACGGCCCTTGACTTTTGGGGCAAGTAAAATAATATTTTTATTGATGTATTTCTGCAAGATCAGGTCATTGATCTGCTGCTCACTGTAACGGATCATTTTTTCTCCTGTTACATATGAATATGCATCAGAAGTGCGGGCATACAGAAGCCTTAAAAAATCATAGATCTCGGTAATTGTTCCCACGGTGGACCGGGGATTTTTGTTCGAGGATTTTTGCTCTATGGAAATCACCGGGCAAAGGCCGGTGATCTTATCCACATCAGGCCTTTCGATATTTCCAATGAACTGCCTTATATAATTTGAAAAAGTTTCAAGGTACCGTCTTTGCCCTTCGGCATAAATCGTATCAAAAGCCAGGGAAGATTTTCCGCTGCCACTCAAACCGGTTATTACGACCAATTTCTCACGGGGAATGACCAGATCGATATTTTTGAGGTTATGCACCCGTGCGCCATAAATTGATAGTTTTGACTCATCCCCGTACAGAAGTTCCTCTGCTATGTCAGTATGTTGTAAAAGATCATGCATTTTCTGATAAAATTCTTATCTTATCCGGTCAACGGTCAGCGTATCATTAAACAAGGTCTCTTCCTGTTTTGTCTCCGAAAATAATTTCGTATATTGCTCATACCCCTGTTTGGGGAACTTCACTTTATATATTTTATTTTCTTTATTGGTAAACGAATATTTTATTATCCAGGGATTCAGTTCTTTCAGGATTCTGTAATTGGAGTTGTTCTCCCGCGCAAAATCGGGCCAGCAGGCTACCGCTGAATCAACAATTACAGAATACAACGGTATGGGAGGATACAGATCCCTGTGGCGAAGATAAAACCCAAAACCAACCGGATTCCGGTAAATTAACTTTACGGCAAGAATCCTGTAGACATATCGCTGGGTTTCCTTATTAAGATACAGATCATAATAATTGGAAGTTTTCTGATTTTCGATCACCGCATCCAGTCCTGCAAGGCCCATATTATAAGATGCTGCAGCCAATGTCCAGCTGTGAAAATGCTGATAGGCGCCCTTAAGATAGTTACAGGCTGCTATAGTAGATTTTTCAAGGTCGTACCTCTCATCAACTTCCTGGTTGACCGTAAGTCCGTAAGACGAAGCTGTGGTTTTGAGAAATTGCCAGAATCCTGCAGCTCCGGCCGGTGACACCACATTTTCAAGGCCACTTTCGATCAGGGCAAGATACTTAAAATCTGAGGGCACCTTGTGTGCGGCTAATATTGAATCAATCAAAGGGAAAAAACGAAAGGATCTTTTCAATAATAAAAGTGTGTTCGACTGCCAGTAAGAGTTAACAAGGAGTTCGCGGTCGAGCCCCTCCCGAACATAAAACTTGTCAAGCGGAACATTTTCACCTGCAAAGGCAAGACTGTCAGGTATTTTTACATTAAATATTTTATAATAGCGTTTGCCGGCTTCAAAATAGGTGCTATCGGAGAGTGTACCGGGGGTATTTTTTTTTGAAAAAATAAATAATTCCACCAGTAGAAAAGCTGCCACCAAAACCAAAAAAACAACAAGGATCCTTTTCATATCAGTCCAGACTTCTCTCCTTATTAATATTAGCTATATAAAAAAGGACTGAAAACAAGATAAGAAAATATGCTGCAAAACCCATAGTATAATAATGATTCCAGGCTTTTATATTGAGGCATACAAGTCCAAGAATCATTGAAATCCCTGAAAGCACGGCATATACAACTGCAACCTGCTTTTCGGTCAGACCCAGATAAGATAAATGATGTGTGGTATGATCCTTACCGCCGATGAACGGTGATTTGCCTCTGAGAATCCGTTTTATGGAAACGGTAGTTGTATCAATGATTGGCAAAGCAAAGAAAAGAATAACCGCACATACTTGTTTGGTTGGTATTTCATTAAGGTCACTTTCCTTATAATTCCAAATAAAAACAATGCCGAACGCAGCCAGAAGAACTCCTAAAAACTGACTTCCGGTGTCGCCCATGTACATTTTTGATGGCGGCCAGTTAAAAAATAAGAAACCTACCAGAGCAGAATAAATGCCGATAATAATAATATTAATATTATTTCCGAGGCCACCGGAAAGCATATTTTCAATAAAAATGCCTGAAAAAATAAAGATGGCTACCAGGGTCGAAATTGCATCCATATTGTCCAGCATATTAATTGAATTCATGATACCAACTACCCAAAGAACAGTGAAAACATAATTCAGGTAGTCATTTTCAAATAAAGAAATATATGTATCTGTATAAATTAAAATGACACCACATAAAATCTGGGAAATTAGTTTAATATATACCCTTGTATTATATGCATCGTCAAATAGCCCCATCACAAATCCCAGCGTGGTGGCGCTTATTATTCCAAGCAATTTATAGTTATGGAACAAACTGTTTTCCTGGAAAAAAAAAGCCAGTGCCGTTACTGAAAGTAAAAAAATAATATAAAAAGACATGCCTCCGAAAGAAGGCTTTGCTCTGGTATTCCACCGGATCTGATTATCGGCATCGCTTCTTGCCCCTAAATTTCTGGAAAAAGTAACCAATATGCGGTTGATAAGGATAGCAAAAAAAAACGAAACAATAAAAAAAGAAAAATAGGCTATCAATGAATATATTTCTTCTTTTTCCACATTAAAAAATTTTAGCCCGCAAAAGTACTAAATAATTTACTTGTAAATGAATGGAGTACAAAATTTATTCAAAGGCATTCCTGATTTATCCCGTTCAGACAAGACAGGGTTATTAATCATCCAGTTGACACCAATATCTGTATCGTTCCAGAGCAGAACCTGTTCCGAAGCATGGTTATAAAAGCCGGTACATTTATAAGAAAAAACAGTGCAATCAAAAAGCGTGACGAAGCCATGAGCAAAACCCGGTGGTATCCACATCAGCAATTTATTTTGCTCAGTAAGTTCCTGTGAAACCCATTTACCAAAAAACGGAGAATTTTTCCGTATATCCACCGCAACATCAAGAACGCCTCCCCTAATCACCCTTACCAGTTTACCCTGCTCGTAGGGTGGTTTCTGAAAATGCAGTCCGCGAAGTACATTTTTTGCAGACAACGATTCATTATCCTGTACAAATTTATCATTTAGTCCAAGTTCAGCATATTTCTGCTGATTATAGGTTTCAAAAAAATAGCCTCTGTTATCTTCAAAAACATCGGGTTCTATAACGAAAACATCAGGTATTGCTGTCGGTATTTTTTTCATTATTTACTGTTTAATCTAAAAAAACCAAGAATTTTACCAATAAAAGACCTCTTAACTTTTTGACCGTTTTTTCTATCACCGGATCCATCATCCTCTTCATCAATGTTATATCCATAACCGTAACCATAACCATATCCATAGCCATAGCCGTAACTGAAACTTTTGTTGATCCCATGATATTTTTTTCCGTACCGGTATGCCATGCTCAACGGTATAGCAGCATTTAAAATTATTGATATATGTTTCAGTTTGCTGTCTTCCACCATGCGTTCAAGATCGAGAATATAATACCTTTTTGAATAATTTGCCTTGATAATATAAAGGGGATAATCCGCAACGGACATTGCTTTAATTCCGTCGGTGACCATGCCGACCGGCGGAGTATCAATAATAATGAAATCATATTTCGTCTTAAGAAAGGCCAGGATAGTATCTGTTTCCTGGCTGAATATCAATTCGGAAGGATTGGGAGGAACCGGTCCGGCAGTGATAAAATCGAGGTTTTCAACAGAACTATGGTTGATACAATTATTTATATCGGTTTTTTTTGAGAGGATCGTACTCATTCCCTTGTTGTTACCCACACCAAAGCCTATATGGATTTTAGGCTTTCGCAAATCCATGTCTATCACCAGCACTTTCTTGTTAGAAAAAGCAATAACACCGGCAAGATTAATAGCCACAAATGTTTTTCCCTCGCCGGAAACCGTAGATGAAAGAGCGACAATTTTTGAGCCCGGTTCATTGTTCAGAAACTGCAGATTGGTTCGAATGGAACGTAATGCTTCAGCAACAATGGATCTGGGATGGTCATCAACAATGAGTTGAGAAACAGGGATTTTTAATTCATACTTGGGAACCAGCCCGATAATCGGAATATCTGTATGTTTAACAATATCATTAAGATTTAATATATTATCAAACACAACATACTTTGCAATAATGATTATTAAACCCAATAACAAAGAAACCAATACTGAGAATAAGTATACATTGTTTTTTTGGGGAGAAATTGGTTCAGTAGCAACCGCCGACCGTTGTAAGATGGTATTCTGCGACACATAACCTGCTTTAGCCAGGGAATACTCTGCTTTTTTATCAACCAACTGAGTATAGTATCGTTCATTAATGGAATAAATCCTCTGCAGGCTTGCCAAATCCACTGAATTATAGTTTTGGTCTTTTACCTGCAACATATTTTCATACAAATCAATTTTTTCAGTTATTTCTTTCTTGCGATCAGTAATATTATCATTCAGATATTTAATACTTTCAATAATAAGTTTTTTCTGCACGCCGATCTGATAATCCAGTTCTTTTATTTGTCCGCTGTTTTCGGTAAGGTTATACAATAATTTTTCACGGCTGATAATCAGATCCTGAAGGGTGTTGAGCATACCGGATATGGAACCTTTGAATTCACTGCCAGCTGTCAGCACGATCAGCCGGGTAAGATCAGATTTATCGGAGGCTTTGATATTATTTTCTATTTCCTGCAACTTGTTGGATTCCAGTTCAAGAGTCACGATCTGGTTTTGATAATCATTGAGTCTAGAAGTCAGGGATGGCAAGGGTTTATTGTCGGATGAATCAATATTGTTGGCCCTCATGAAGCCTATAATATCACTCTGTGATTTTACAAGAGTATCATAAATGATTCCCATCCTGTCATCAATATACTTCAACATTTTATCAGCGCTCTGTGCCTGTTTTTCGATGTCGTAGCTCTGAAATTCTTCGGCAATGGTGTTGACTATGTCGGTTGCCTTCTCTGCACAATTATCATTGTACTGAATAAGAATGGTATTTGCAGCCTGATTGAGAATATTTACCTGGAGTTTTGATATTATTCCGGGAACAATACTCTGAGGGTTGTTGACTACAAAAAAATATTTATCTCCAGCGAGAAAATCCTCTTTTTCTTTGATACGTTTATAATTGACAGAAACGAAAGTAATGTCGAAATCCGGCAAAACAGCCTGCTCATTTATGTTGATTAGCTTTTGTTGTTCAGGTAACCCATCCAGCTTGTAGGAGATAGCAATTTTTGAGTTGTCGGAAAAACTTACATTTATCGGAACACCATATATAGCAGAATTCTTCACTTTGATACTAACATTAAAAGGAGAATTTCTATAATGTTCATAATCAAGTACTGTTCCTTTGCTGAAATAAGAAACAGCAAGCGGTAGTTTATTAGCAATCCGTTGAATAAAAGTGTAGGATTTGATAATTTCCATCTTTTTTGTCAGGAAGTTATCTTCATCCGTTTGCATCAAAGGATTGGCAAACAGACTACGTGCTTCTTCATTTCTATCAATCTGAATAATGCTTTTTGATTCGTAAACCGGGAGGGTATATCGTATATACAGGAATGCACCTATCAGGGCAAGTAACACAAAAATCAAAGGATAATAAAAGTTTTTTTTAAAAATATAAAAGAATAATTTTAAATCAATCTCATCATTTATCAGAGATATTTTTTTCTTTCTATCCATTGTTTTATTTTACGAAAAGTGCATAAATTGTTAAAAAGGTTGCAAACAAAGACAAATACGGAGCAACATTTTCCAATATCTTCTGAGGTATTTTGTTGCGTGGCTGAACATAAATAATATCGTTGGCCTGTAATATAAGATTGGCCTTTGTCATTCCTTCGATAGTAGAGAGATCAATAAAATAAACCTGAGGATTTTTCAGGTCTCCTCTAATAAGTTTGATTTTATGGGCTTTGCCATCTGTAATTCCGCCAGCTTTGGCCAGGGCTTCAAAAAGAGTAGTATTAGAATTATCCAGCGTGAGTACCGTTGCCTGACTGCCCTGCCCGCCGGGAAAGATGGTAACCCGGTTATTGGTAACTTTAATCTGCACAAAAGGTTCGTTGAAATAAGGGGTATATAAGTCTTCCAGCAATTTTTCCGCTTCACGGATAGTATTCCCGGCTATTTGTTTTCTGTTAAGGATCGGCAGTTTTATCTGCCCGTCAAATTCAACGGTATATTTTATATCGGCGCCACTGCTGGCACTCGTTGAACGCAGCGGGTCAATGATCTGTTCCCCATTTTTGGTGAAGAGATTTATCTGAAGCTCATCATTGGGGGCAATGATATACTCCCGGGTTTTTAAGGAGTCGGGGAATTCTGAAACAGGATAATCTCCCTGCCGCAGCATCTGATAAGGAGTAAAAACCCTGCACCCCGAAACAAATATTACCAGAACCAATAAATATATTAAGCGTTTCATTTTAAATTTTTTACAAATTTAATAATTTCCACCCGTAAGTTACATAGCCAATAATTCATAATATAATTTTTTCATATCATTGACCAAACGCAAATATGAAAATTTTTGATTAACAAAATTCCATCCGGCATTACCGAAATTTCTCCTCATGGTTTCGTCCAAAACAAGTTTCATTAACTTATTCCGATAATCTGCAATGCCAATATCCGACAGTAATGCCGTCTGCCCCGGGATCACAATATTCTCAATACCCCCTACATTTGTAGTTATTATTGGTTTTCCAGATGCCTGGGCTTCGATAAGGCTCACGGGAGTACCTTCATTTAATGAGGTAAGAGAAACGATGTCCAATCCTGCATTGACACAATCAACATCTTTTATCCAGGAAGTAAAGGTTACGGCAGCTTTTCTTTTCTCAGCAGTAAAATCAACACAACTCAGGCCGAGGGCATGACATTTTTCCCGCACCTTATTTTTATCTTCGCCGTCGCCCACAATGAATGCCCTGATCTTTTTTCCTGATTGCTCTGTGATATATTTAATTCCTTCCAGAAAAAGGGTGTGATTTTTTATCGGGACTATACGCCCGATAATTCCGACAGCTATTTCATCATCATCAAGCAAATGATCTTTACGAAACTTTATTCTTTTTTCGTCCATACTATCCCTGAAACGACTTAAGTCAAATCCGAGCGGTATCACCCTTACTTTTTCTTCGGGGCAAATCTTATATTTATGCACAAGATCAAATTTTTGAATTTCGCTCAGAGCAATGATCTTTGTTGATTTTTTAGCAAGCACTCTCTCAATATGCTGGTAGATATGGGATTTAATGCCACTGAAGTAAGCATCAAAAACATGGCCGTGAAAAGTATGAATAATCACCGGAACGTTCATCCTGTGTGCCGCCCTGCGACCCAAAGCTCCGGCCTTAGAAGCATGAGTATGTACAATATCAGGCCTGAAATCCCCAATGATAGAAATTAATCTTTTTAATGCAACAGCATCCTGAACCGGGTTTATGGAGCGGCGCATTTCAGGAATAATCACAGGAACAATTCCAAGATTACGGACAATAAATTCAGAGTTTTCTTCCGTTTCGTCTTTCATGCCACCAACCAGCAAGGTCTGAAATTCAGGCGACATATATCGTGTAAGATAGGCAGCGTTGTATGTCGGCCCGCCGAGGTTAAAACGGTTGATGATCCTTAATACTCTAGGCATAACATCAGTTTAATTTGCAAAATACTTTTTCCACCAATATTGAAAAACCAATAATCCCCATATCTGAGCATGAACATCGCCTGGATTATTAGACTGTAAACGAGTTTTGAGTTTTTTTGTTTCAGCAACACTGAATATGCCCTGTCCGGCAATAAAGTCATCGTGAAGCAGGTCGTCATTTATCATGGAAAACAACTCATTCCTGAACCATTTTAATAAGGGAACTTCAAAACCATGTTTCGCCCTGTGAAATATTTCAGCCGGCAAATCGTCTTTAAAAGCATCCTGTAAAATACGTTTCCTGAGGTTTCCCTGAACTTTGAATGAATCAGGCAGTGAAAAAACATAATTTACAAGTTCAACATCAAGGAAGGGTGTTCTGACTTCGAGTGAACTGGCCATTGACATCAGATCAACTTTGGTCAGCATATCATTTACCAGCACATGTTTCATATCGGCAAACAAAACATCATTCATACTTCCCTTACAGGTAATATTTTTTAAAATAGTATTCTTACGTTCCAGATATTCGTCAATGTCGATCTTTTTTAAAATGATGTGCCCGGCATCTTCTTCGGAAATAAAAGAACACCACCGCCAGTAACGTTCCCGATCTGAGAGTTTCAGTCCGTTGGCATATTTTGCAATCTGCCGTACTTTATTGGAAAAAGCAGAATTTCGCGACTGCGGAAGCCTGTTAATCAATGGCAAACAGTATTTCAGAAGTTTTTCCGGTGGTCCTGCCATCCTGATCTTATATTCACCTGTATGTTTCAGATATCCTCCGAAAAGTTCATCGGCTCCATCTCCCGATAAGGCCACAGTAACAAACTTCCGGGTTTCCCTGCTCAGCAAATAAACTGCAATAGCTGAAGAATCAGCGAAAGGATCGTCAACATAATCAAGCACATCAAACAAAACAGCCAAAAGATCATCCTGGGTAAGAGAAAAAACAGTATGGCTGGTGTTAAATTTATTTGCAACAATTTGTGCATAACGGGTTTCATCAAAAAAAGGTTCATCCCTGAACCCGATAGAAAATGTGTTTAACTGTTTTGTGAATTGCGATGCAAGAGCCACTATTACAGAAGAGTCGACACCTCCGCTGAGAAAAGCGCCAAGAGGAACATCCGAAATCATTCTTTTTTCAACGGATTCAAGTAACAGCTGTTTCACACGCTTACAGGAGGTATCATAATCGGCCTTTGCATCTGTCTGGCCAGGAGAATAAGGCATCGCATAATATTGTTTCTGTTCCGCTGAATTTTTCCTCACCATCAGATAATTTCCCGGTTCCAGTTTTACGACATGGCTAATCATTGTGAAATTGGCGGGTATGTAATTCATTTGCATATAAGCATGCAATGACACCCTGTCTAGTTGCTTAGGTATCTGCATTGCAAACAGGGCTTTCATTTCGGAAGCAAAGCACAGTTTGTCCCGATCTTTATATATTAACAAAGGTTTGACGCCCATGCGGTCGCGAGCAATAAAAACAGTATCTTCATGCTTATCATGAATAGCCAAGGCAAAGAACCCGTTTATTTTTTGAAGACAGGCAGTCCCTTCAAGCATATATAAATACAACAGCACTTCCGTATCGCTGGTTGACTTCAGTTGTATTCCCCGGGAAATGAGCTGATCACGATGGGATTTGAAATTAAAAAACTCTCCGTTAAAAACGATGGTATATCTTCCTGATTCATCCGTAAAGGGTTGTGATGCAGCATCGGAAACATCAATAACGGAAAGTCTGTTATGGCCGAAAGCTACATTACCGTTGATATAAACTCCATTATTATCAGGCCCCCTTGTTTTCATAGCAGCAACAGCAGCATGAATGTTTTGCAGATAATTTCTTCCTGTTTCGCTGAAAGCTATTATGCCTGAGATACCGCACATTTCAGTTTACCATTATATATGAATCACCTCACCGTATGCCGCTGCCACGGCTTCCATAACGGCTTCGGACATGGTGGGGTGCGGATGCACTGCCGTGAGAATATCGTGAGCCGTAGCGCCTATATTACGCGCCACTACTACTTCGGCTATCATTTCGGTAACATTCTCGCCGATAAAATGAGCTCCGAGCCATTTGCCGGAATCAGCATCAAAAATCACTTTGATAAAACCGTCCCTGAACCCCGAAGAATTGGCTTTTCCACTGGCAGTAAAAGGGAACTTTCCGGTTTTTATGGTCAACCCTGCTTCGATGGCTGCTTTTTCGGTATATCCCACTGAGGCAACCTCCGGATGTGTATATGTACAGCCCGGAATATTACTATAATCCACAGGCGCCACGTCTTTCCCGGCAATTTTTTCAACACAGACAATACCTTCGCGCGAAGCCACATGAGCCAGGGCAGGCCCCTTTACAATATCGCCGATGGCATAATACCCTTCCTGGTTGGTCCGGTAGTACTCATCCACCAGGACTTTTCCTCTTTCGGTCAGTATGCCGGTTTCTTCCAATCCTAAATTTTCAAGGTTGGTGCTTACGCCAACAGCAGAAAGAACAACTTCCGCTTCGACCACCTCAACATTTTTTGGGGTTTTTATCGAAACCTTACAAATTTCGCCACTGGTATCAACACTTTCAACGACAGAAGCAGTATAAACTTTCATTCCGCTTTTTTTGAAAGAACGTTCCAGTTGTTTTGACACATCCTCATCTTCGACAGGAACTACATTGGGCAACATCTCTACCAGTGTCACTTTGGTGCCAAGTGTATTATAAAAGTGTGCAAACTCCGAACCGATAGCCCCGGAACCTATTACCACCAATGATTGTGGTTGTTTTTCCAAGGTCATTGCCTGGCGGTATCCAATAATTTTTTTGCCGTCGATTTTCAGATTGGGAAGTTCCCGTGCACGTGATCCTGTAGCAAGAATAATATGTCTTGCCTCATAAACCGATATTTGGCCTTCACCGCCGGTAACTTCCACTTTTCCGCCCGGCAAAATCTTTCCATGGCCTTTAATTACTTCGATTTTATTTTTTCTGAACAAAAACTGAACACCCTTGCTCATATTTTCCGCAACATCACGGCTGCGTCTGACGATAGTCTGAAAATCAAAAGCAACATCGCCTGTAAGCGTAATTCCATATTCAGCGGCATGTTTTGCATAATTATAAACCTGGGCAGATTTCAGAAGCGCTTTGGTAGGAATGCAGCCCCAATTTAGACATATACCGCCTACCTCGGCCTGTTCAACCATAGCAACGGAAAAACCTAATTGCGACGCTCTTATGCCAGCCACATAACCACCCGGTCCTGAACCTATTATAATAATATCGAAATTCATATACTACTTCTTGTTATTTGTAGTGCAAAATTAATAAAAAATAGACAATTTTCATATAAAAACTCATTAATTAATATAAGGAAAAATAAATATAAGAATTTGAAAAATGATTGATTGGAATGTACTCCTTACCAGTTGAAAGACAATTCAAACAAAAAGTATCTTCCTGGCGAAAGGTAGCCCTTGCTGTCCACAAAGCGTTTGTTTAAAATATTCTGACAGGTCAGCGCAAAATTAATTTTGTTATAAAACATACGCTGTATCCTGGCATCGAAAGTCCAATACGAGTCAAGTCTGATAGTATTTTCATCGTCGACCCATTCTTTATCAATGAACTTAGCTGTAAGAGTTGCCGTTATAATTCTGTTATTCCAGGTATAAATGCCACTGAAAAGGTTTCTGGGAACTTCGATCAGGTCCCTGCCCGTGAGATCGGTTGTAACAACCGTGCCCGGCAGGTATTTTCCGATAACCGAATAATTATAGGAATAACAAGTTGTTAGTTTCATGTTTTTTGTAAAACTGATACTGGTTTTAAGTTCAAATCCTGCGATATTAACTCTTCCGACATTTTGTCTTTTTATGACAGGTTTCATATTCACCCCCGAAGTATATACCGAATCGCCAGTTGCAACAAAATACTGAAAATCTATACCTTTTGAATAAAACACTATGGGCTGAATCAGCAACCATTTTGCGGGACGTAATCCTGCACCCAGTTCCACACTCTGAATACGTTCAGGTTTCAGGCCGGGATTGGCAAGTTTGAAACCTTTGTTTACATCTCCGGTTCGCGAAAGGTCGTTGATCTGTGGCGGCCTGAAACCCCAGGAATACAACGCATAGATATTAAAGTTTTCGTTAAAAATATATTTAAACCCTGCTTTCGGACTCAATGCAAACCACGATTTTGCTTTAAAATCTCCCTGGTAATCATACAAAAAAGATGTAGCAAGCGTTGGTGAATATATATGGAAAATCCCTCCGTAGAAGTGTACCAGATCGGCACGCAGTGCGGCCAAAATCACAAATTTGTCTTTCAGCAGGGATAACTGGTCCTGAATAAAAACGCCGAAAAAATCCATTTTCCCATTATTTTCAATGGTATCAACAGAAGTATGATAAATATCATTTGAATAAACAGCACCGCTTTTAACATCTGTTCCAACAGTAAGCACATTATTTTTTATTGTCCTGGTGGTATAACTGAACCAAAGCCCTTCGTCATGTGTATCGGTGTCCGTATTGTAAAATGTGTACAATCCGGTGTTTTTCTTGATGGATTCATTTTGTTTTATATACCCTTCCTTTTTAAAAAAAACATTGGCATGAATCTCGTGGTTGTCATGCACACGATTGTATGATAATCTGGTAAAGTGAGTTCTGTAATGGTTATAACTTCCCTGTTCTTCGAAAAATTTACTACCGGTACCGCGTTTATCGGATGAGTACTCATATTCAACTTCGATGTTATGACCTTTACCAAACTGATAACCGGTTTTTGCCAATGCGTTGTATTCCATCACGTAGGTTTTCACATCATAAGGTGTTCTGAGCGAATCAGGCGCCATAATATAGCCTCCGCTTTTCCTGTAAAAACCATTGACACTCCAGTAAAACCCTCTGTCATTTTTGGATCTGTTGCCACCAACAACAAGATTCCCGCCCTGCGTATTATAAGTCCCGAAAAAAACCTTAGCCCTGGCTTCAAATGATTTTTCGGGTTTGTATGTATTTATGCAAATTACACCTGACATGGCATTGCTACCATACAAGGCCGAATTTGCCCCTTTTACGATTTGGATGTCATCAATTTTTTCGGTATACAGTTTATTCCACAGGTTGGCGCTGCCGTCGAAAAGGCTGTAAGGCACGCCATCGAGCAGTATCAGGCTGTAAATGTTGCGGTTAAGCCCGCGCAAGGTTACATCACCTGTTTTATTATAAATCCCATAATTTCTTGAAGCATTCAATCCGGAAACTAAAACTAATGCATCGTCCACAGAAACAACAGGCAACTCCTGCAACTGTTTTTTGGTGATCACATCCATACTTGCAGGAACCCGGAACCCTTTTTCGGTTCTTGATGCAATGACAGTCACCTCAGAGATATCGATAACCGCCTTAGTAAGTTTTGTAATAATATATCGGTCACTTTTTTTCCCCATGGTGACCTGAACGGTATCGTTTTTATAGCCCACATAGGTGAAGGCGAGATGATATTTCCCTGGTTGGATATATTTAAATACATAAGCGCCTTCTTTATCTGAGGTAGTCACCATATTTAACTCAAGGATTTTTACGGTAGCAACCGGGAGTATATTTCCGGTCTGTTCATCCATTACAAGACCGCTTATTTTACCCTGGGCAGATACCTGAATAATCCACAACACAATGATGCTAAAAACAATAATTTTTTTCATCATTTCTGGATTTTTATGGTGAATTGCACCATTCCGGAGTCGGCGCCAAGAACCTGTTCCACTAAAAACATACCGTACCGTGCATGAGCTGTCTTAAATGAATACACATCGCCGGCGGCAAGATTTTTGGCCTTACGCTTACCATTGATTTCATCATAAGCAACAAGCAACAGGCTGTCGTTTTGTACATTATTAAAATCAACATTTGAATATGCAGTCTTATAAAAGCGGGTTTCATGCCGGATTGACCAGTATAAAGGGCTTGTACTTCCAGGGTAAATAAACGTGGCAATGTTAGCACCGGCAGAAGCAATAGTATTGGCATCGCCGGTTGAGTCAAAATAATACAGCAATTCTATTGAATCCTGGATGTTGAATGCATCAGGCTGAAACCATGTGTTGCCACTTTTCAGGCTCATAAAGCTTCCTTTTGCAGGGTTTTTCTGTGCACCAAGAATCACGCCCGGAAAAACTTTCACCAATTGATATCCAGCGCTTGTATCCCGATATACATTAAATGAAACAGACGCATTTTTACCATTTTTATCGATGACCATAAAAGTCCACTTTTCTGTATCAAAAACATTTTTGGTCAGTATCTTTGTAATATTAATAGTTTCGCTATTCACGCCTGTATCAAAATAATCGGTGACCTGTCCGTCGTGATAATTTTTGATGACAAAATTGGTAATGTTTGACCCTCCCATTTCGGCAATAAGGCTCACCTTGAAGTTTGTTCCGGCCGGAAATACCGTGTCTTTGAAAACCAGCCCGCCAGAAGCATCAAATGTAATAACAGGCGGGTCTGTATCTTTTTTGGTACATGAAGAGAAAAAAACAACAATGAAAACGAGTATCTCTAATTTGAAAAAAAACGATTGGTTTATCATTAATTATAATCGTTTAAGAATTTTCCTAATGACGGAGTATATCCCAAGACCGGTCAGGCCGCCACATGCACCGAACAAAAAATGCATAATGAAAGGATAAATATATCCGGTACTGAAAGATCCATATATGACTCCTGTAAACAAAGTTAAAAATAAACGCGACAAAGGTATAGACATATAAGCCACTCCGGAAATAAGGGCAATAAGAATTATCTGTTTTTTTCCGTTTTTAAAGATATTATAGAAAACGTCCGTAATAAACCCCGGAAAGATATACAGGACAGGCATAAAAGGGTCTTTAAATCCAAGGGGCAGTAATAACATAGCAACAGCGCCCAGGCTTGACAGGCTTGATGCATAAGGTTTTTTTGAAAACAAACGCCCGGAAAAAATCAACGCCATGTAAACCAATCCCCAGTGCCCGGGCAATCTCAGTGGAAAACGGAATTTAGCGTGAATCAGAACCCCGATGGCTCCTATACTTATCAGGAGCAACACCTCAAGTAAGGTTAATAAAGCCTTAGTCGGATATGTTTTTGATATGCTCTTTTGAGATAACCCTGTATTCATAATTACATGCATTTTTTGTTTCAACATATAGTACTGCCTGTTTATTATTAAGCACAGGCCGCCACCATTCGGTAAGAAAAATTTTTTCGAAATTAAACAATATTTTGTTTTCTGTGGACATGATTTTTTCCACGCCGGTGTATTCAAGGATGTATTTAACCGTGTGTACACCAAAAAGTTCTCTCATACCCCTTACCTGCAGAAAACGGCCGTCGTTGCCTTCCGCATGCAGTCCGATCGCCGCTAATGATCCTATAACGCCCTGTCTGGTTCCCGTAAAACCCTCCAGAAAAATCTGATGTTTCTGAGCCAATTCTATGGCTGTATCCATAGTCAAGACTTCTGTTTTGGCTTTTTTTGCATAGGAGATCAGTTCCGCCGTGATATTTTTTTCGGAACAGACACATAATCCGGCATCAGAACCATCGGCAGCATTTTCAATAAGATATTGTGCTGAAACATCAATAATGCTCCGAAGGTTTTTTTCATCAGCAATCAAAACTATACATGCTGAACTGTTATGAGATGTATATGGAATCTTCTCATGTACAAAAAGCTGGTGGCGTGTTACTCCATAAAGCAATCCCAGATTTTTTTTTTGAATAAGGACTGCCAGTTCTCTGGCCCTGAAACCCGTACCCTTGCTTTCGGAATTATCTGTATCGTCGATGGCCACAAAAATCCTCATTGGGAAACTAAACTTGTTTCAGCTCTTTTTTAAATTTTTTTATGGTTTCATCAACATTTTGCTGAAATTCAGCGCGAAATCTCACATACGAGTTAATAAGCCTGACGCCCTCATTTGTAAGTATGGTAATACCACCAGACTTGCCCCCGCGGTGTTTTTCGACCAGCCGGAACCCAAGTATAGCTTCCATTTTACGAATATCACCCCAGGCTTTGCGGTAACTTATCTTTTCATTATTGGCAGCTGCCATCAGTGAACCAAGTTCCTGTATAGAAATGAGCATTTTCCATTTATCATCGTCAATGATAGCATCACCGGTTTGAGAAGACATCCACAATTTGTAATTTATGCGGATATTGGAATATTTATCAAATGTTTTATCCCCCATGCTTTACAATGTTTCTGAACGACAATACGAAAAATAAACGGTAGTTTTTGCTGAAAATCACTTATAATTTTCAGCTAATTTTTTCAAAGCTATTATCTCACGCCATTTTTTTCGTGCTTCAATGGCCGGGGATCCAAAATAAACCTTACCGCCTTCCATAGATTTGTCTACGGCGGACGTTGCAAGAAGCACAGCTCCTTTACCAATTGTTATGTCTTTATTTATCATAACCTGTGCCCATATACAAACATCATCTTCAATGACAGTAACTCCTGCTATGGCTGAATGTGCACCAATGAGACAATTTTTACCAATATGTGTATCATGTCCGATCTGAACATGGTTGTCGATCTTTGTGCCCTGGCCAACGATAGTATCTCCGGATACACCCTTGTCCACAGCACACAGAGCGCCTATCTCTACGTCGTCATGTATGATGGTCCTTCCGCATGATTCCATTTTATCGTAATGATCGGGGCGACGTTTGAAATAATAGGCATCTCCTCCGATAACCGCATTCGACTGGATGATGACATTGTCGCCAATAACGGAATAATCGTAAATGCTGACGTTGGAATGAATAATGCAGTTTTTACCAATTTTAACATGGTTCCCGATAAACACGCCTGGCTGCAAAATTGTGCCTTCCCCTATTTCCGCCGAATCGCTGATAGGATTCGCACAGGGTTCAAACTTCCGGAAACGGGTGGCGATTTTGTTGAAGTCCCGGAAAGGATCCTCAGAAATTATTAGCGCTTTGCCATCCGGTGGTGTTACCTTTTTATTTATTATGACGGTAGAGGCTTTTGAGTTTAATGCCTTATCATAATACTTATAAAAATCGACAAAGGTAATGTCGCCTTCCTCGACCATATGAACTTCGTTAATACCGGTAATTTTATGGTCATCGCAACCAATATACTTTGCGTTTAAAAACTCAGCAAAATCTTTTAATGTGTAAGTATCTTGAAATTTCATAATTAAAGTTATCTGTGAATACCGGCTTATGATTTAACACGTTCGTAATAAGAATGATTTCTTGTGTCAATTCTGATTTTTTCGCCGATATTAATAAATAACGGCACATCTACAATTGCACCTGTTTCCATGGTCGCATGTTTCAGTGCATTGGTTGCTGTATCACCTCTTATGCCGGGTTCCGTGTAAACAACTTCGAGTTCTACAAAGGCAGGGAGTTCGCATGATAGCGGACGTTCGGTATCGGCATGGAACATGATCTCCACCATTTGTCCCTCTTTCAATAAATCATGCGCATCAATCATTTCTTCCATGATCAATACCTGTTCGAAAGTTTCGACATGCATAAAGTTATACCCACTATCATCCTTATACAGAAACTGGTAAGGACGTCTTTCCACACGGGTAACATCAATCTTTGTACCCGAGTTGAAGGTATTGCTGATTACTTTTCCTGTTGTAAGACTTTTGAGTTTGGTCCTGACGAAAGCCCCGCCTTTTCCTGGTTTAACATGCTGAAATTCAACAACAACAAATAAATCGTTGTTAAACTCTATGCATAAACCATTTCTTATATCTGCCGTAGTTGCCATAAGCATTCCTTTTTTCAAAATTTCGTGCAAAAATAGACAAAATATTATTACAACAAGAAGGAATTTTTTATTACCTTAAACAAGTTTAAAAACTTTGATTTTCAGCACAATTCAGCTATAATGAAGGTTTTATTATCAATGAGCGGATGAATGAAACCCCAGTACAGCCTAATATTTTATAAATCATAATTACACATTGTTTATAAGTCTAATATATAAGCCGTAGATGAACATTTAATAAACTGACCATGAGATAACTATAATTTATTATTTGAACATGACACATAGGTTCTTTCAAATTGTTCAGTATTTAATCATAAAAACTGTCATCAACATATGTGTGCTGTTTTTAACTTACAACTTACATGATATCAATAGATTTAAAATTTATGAACAATGCCATTTTTGACCGTCAAAATCAGTAATTTTACAAAAGAAAAAAATCAATTCAATTTCCACATATCATGCAATTCAATTTCCACATATCATGGTAAATTTCACCCACTTACATGTCCATACCCAATACTCTGTTCTTGACGGGGCTTCAGATATTACTAAACTGATCACAAAAGCAAAGGAACTCGGAATGACGTCGCTTGCCATTACAGACCATGGAAATATGTTCGGCGTAAAAGAATTTTTTAATAAAGCCACTTCAATTGGAATCAAGCCCATACTTGGCTGTGAGACTTATGTAGCAGCCAAAGGCCGTACAGACAAATCGGATACCGATGACAGGTCGGGGTTTCACCTGATATTACTGGCAAAAAACGAAACCGGGTATAAAAACCTGTGCAGACTTGTTTCGCTGGCATGGCTTGAAGGCTTTTATTACAAGCCGCGTATCGACTGGGAACTACTGTCGCTGTATCACGAAGGACTGATCGCATCCTCGGCATGCATAGCAGGAGAAATACCTTATTATATTCTTAAAAACGATATTGAAAAAGCAGAGCAGAAAATACAGGATTTCAAAAATCTTTTTGGTGAAGATTTCTACCTTGAACTGATGCGGCACAAAACCGACATCCCTGAAATAGATGAAGATGTTTTTGCACAGCAACAAATTGTAAACAAGGAACTTATCAGACTATCAACCAAATATGATGTAAAGCTTATCGCCTCAAACGACGTTCATTTCATCAACGTCCAGGATGCTGAAGCCCATGATCATTTACTGTGTATCAATACCGGTAAACTTCTCACCGATACCAACAGGTTGAAATATACGCGCATGGAATACCTGAAATCTCCTGACGAGATGATGGATTTATTTGCAGATATCCCTGAAGCCATTGAAAACACCAATTTAATTGCTGAAAAAATAGAGTCTTTTAACCTTAATAAAAAACCGATTTTACCGGATTTTCCTTTACCGGAAGGGTTCTCCGACGCTTATGAATACCTTGAATATCTTACCTATGACGGAGCAAAAAAACGTTATCCTGAAATTACGGAAGTACTCAAAGAACGAATAGAATTTGAACTGGCCGTGATTAAAAAAATGAATTTCCCGGGGTATTTCCTGATTGTAAATGATTTCATAAAGGCAGCGCGCGATATGGGTGTTTCAGTCGGTCCGGGACGTGGTTCCGCAGCCGGTTCAGTGGTCGCATATTGTTTGTTTATTACCGATATAGAACCCATGAAATATGGTTTGCTTTTCGAAAGATTCCTCAATCCGGACCGTGTTTCTATGCCTGATATGGACATTGACTTTGATGAGGACGGACGTGAAAAAGTGATCAATTGGGTGGTTAATAAATATGGAAGTTCAAGAGTGGCACAAATTATCACTTTTGGAACTATGGCTTCAAAAATGGCCATACGTGACGTGGCCCGGGTTGAAAATCTCCCGCTGTCAGAAGCCGACAAACTGGCCAAACTTGTTCCCCCGAAAGTGAAGAATCTTGAAGAAGCTATTGTTGCTTCCAACGAATTAAAACAAGCAAAGCAGTCTGCCAATCCGCTTATTGCCAGAACTATAAAATATGCAGTAGATCTCGAAGGCTCTATCAGACACACGGGAATTCATGCCTGCGGCATCATCATTGGCAAGGATGACCTGATAGAACATATTCCATTATGTACATCAAAAGACTCTGACCTCACAGTAACACAGTACGAAGGGTCTCACGTTGAATCGGTCGGGTTGCTGAAAATGGATTTTCTGGGACTGAAAACCCTTTCAATCATCAAAGATGCCCTCGAAAACATCAAATTCTCAAAAGGTATCGATATTGACCTCAACAATATTCCTCTTGACGATAAGGCGTCTTACGAGTTGTTCAGCAACGGAAATACAACTGCCATTTTCCAGTTTGAATCGGATGGCATGAAAAAACACCTCCGCGAGCTTAAACCCAACCATTTCGAGGACCTTATCGCCATGAACGCCCTCTACCGCCCGGGGCCAATGGATAACATCCCCAACTATGTCCGGCGTAAACACGGTAAAGAACAAATTACGTATGACCATCCGCTAATGGAAGAAAGTCTGAAGGATACATACGGAATCCCGGTATACCAGGAACAAGTCATGGAACTTTCGCGCAGGATGGGCAATTTTTCCCGCGGACAAGCCGATGGGCTCCGCAAGGCCATGGGAAAGAAAAACATTGTTCTGATGAATGAGTTGCACCCCAAATTTATCGAGGGTTGCGCAACAAACGGAATTTCGGAAACGATTGTTAATAAAGTATGGAAGGATTGGCTGGCCTTTGCCGAATATGCTTTCAACAAATCACACGCAGCCTGTTATGCCATTACAGCTTACCGTATGGCCTACCTGAAAGCGCATTTCCAGAATGAATTCATGGCTGCCGTACTGAGCCGGAATGTATCTGATATTGATGAAATCACCTTTCTGATTGATGAATGTAAAAAACTGAACATACGCGTCCTTGGCCCCGATATCAACGAAAGTCAGATACGTTTTGTAGTAAACACTAAAGGAGAAATACGATTCGGATTGGCTGCTATTAAAGGATTGGGAAATGCTGCTGTTGATGTTATTATCTCCGAACGTGAAAAAAACGGAACTTACAAAAATATTTTTGATTTTCTGAACAGGGTCAACCTGCGGACCGTAAATAAGAAAAGCATCGAAGCCCTTGCTATGGCGGGCGCTTTTGACAGTATGGATATTCACCGTGCACAATTTTTCTATAAACTACCCAATGAAGATATTACTTTTCTTGAAAAAATTATCAGACATATTGCGCTTACTCAAAACAAGCAAAATTCAATGCAGCAATCATTATTCGGAGAAAGCTCAGAAACTGAAATTCCCGATCCCGAATTACCTGTTTGCGAACCATGGTCCACTATAGAAATGCTGAACCATGAAAAAGAAGTCATCGGATTTTATATGTCGGGACATCCATTGGACAACTTCAGAATTGAAATACGGCATTTTACCAATTTCACACTGGACAAATGCGAAAACCTCAGTTTATTTGCAGGTAGAGATATACGTTTTGCCGGCATGATTATCCAGGCAGAACATAAGATAAATAAGAACAATAAACCGTTCGGTTATTTCAAACTGGAAGATTATTCAGGTGCAACCCGGCTGAACCTGTGGTCTGAAAACTATGACAAATTCAAGCATCTACTCGAAATAGGCAAGTGCATATTCGTCTCCGGAAAAGTTGACCGAAGAGGATGGGGAGATAAAGAAAAAGATCCTAATTATGTAATTGAATACGAAATTAAAATCCATTCCATCGAACCCTTATACAGTTTGTTAGAAAAAAGGACTAAAGAATTGACATTATTTATCAACCTCGAAATGGTTAATACTGAATATATTGAACGAATCAAGCAGTTGCTAAAGGATTATCCTGGGAATGTCCAGTTAAAAATGCAGGTTGTCGACGAAGAAGAGAATATTACAGTGGACATGTTATCCCGAAAACGTAAAATAAGCTGCGAAGGTTTTCTCAAAGAAATTGAAACAATTAACGGAATAAAATACAAATTGAATTGATAAAGTGACTATTTTTGTACAAATTTAATTATCGAATACATGGCACACGAAATTACGGACAAAAACTTTGATGAGCTTGTTGCCAACTCAGGAAAAGTAGTAATGATTGACTTTTGGGCTGAATGGTGCGGCCCATGCAGATCAATAACTCCTATTGTTGATGAAGTAAGTACAGAATTTGATGGTAAGGCGATCATTGGAAAAGTTAATGTAGATGAAAATCCGGGAATCACGACTAAATTAAAAATACGTAATATTCCAACACTTTTGTTTTACAAAAACGGGAAAGAAGTTGATAAAATTGTTGGTTCAACTTCCAAATCTACCATCGTAAGCAAGCTTAACAGCTTATTATAATTATTAGAGGCAAGTCTTATGTCTGTGCCTATTGACCAGAAACTCATACAATCTTTTGGGAGCCTTGAATTTATTGCAAAACAGGTTGTAGAGGGATTTATTACGGGTTTGCATAAAAGCCCTTTTCATGGTTTTTCGGTTGAGTTCTCCGAACACCGGCCATACAATCAGGGAGAGTCTATCCGGCATATCGACTGGAAACTATACGGCAGATCCGATAAGCTTTTTGTCAAGCGTTTTGAAGAAGAAACCAATCTCCGATGCCAGATCATCATCGACAACTCTTCTTCAATGTATTATCCTGTTACAAAAGACATTTTACTCAATCATCCCAATAAGATCATTTTTTCGATTTATGCTGCCGCAGCCCTGATTTATCTTTTCCGTCAGCAGCGGGATGCTTTTGGGCTAAGCGTTTTTTCGGATACTATCGAGGAACACAGAACAACACGCTCCAGCATCGCTCATCAGAAATTGATTTTTCAATCACTCGAAAAAATGCTTCATACATACGAAGAAGGATCACCGAGAAAAACTTTTGCATCCGAAGCTTTACACAAAATCGCAGAAGTATTACATAAACGTTCCCTGGTAATAATCTTCAGTGATATGATGGAAAGCAATGCCCGCACTGATGAACTTTTTTCTGCTTTACAACATATGAAACACAATAAACATGAGATCATCCTTTTCCATGTTACCGATAAAAGCAAAGAAATTGATTTTAATTTTGATAACCGTCCGTACAAGTTTATTGATATGGAGAATGGTGATGAGATAAAACTGAATCCTTATGAAATAAAATCAAAATACCTTGAGGCTATAAATGATTTTCGTAATGAACTTAAACTGCGATGCGGACAATACCGTATTGATCTTGTCGACGCTGATATAAATCAAGGATTCCACCATGTACTCTTATCATATTTGCTGAAACGGGAACGAATGTTTTAGCAATCAAGGCTTTATGGCTTTGAATATGAATCAGTATGATCAATAAACTCCTTATGCGTTTTTATTGGAGTATAATTCAATGATTTTTAAAATCACCTCTGTAGCTTTTTCCATTGATTCAACAGGAACATACTCAAATTTTCCATGAAAATTATGGCCTCCGGCAAAAATGTTCGGGCAAGGCAGGCCCATGTATGAAAGACGCGCACCATCAGTACCGCCACGTATAGGAACTACCTTTGGCTTAATTCCCAGCAGTTCCATGGCCTTTTGCGCTGTTTCCACAACATGGAAGACCGGAACTACCTTTTCTTTCATATTGAAATACTGATCCTTCAATTCAAACCGCAGCACATCTGAGCCATAACGATTTTTCAGAAAATCTGCACAATCAGCAAAAAGTTTTTTCTTGCTTTCAAATTTGATCTTATCATGATCGCGTATGATGTACTGTAACATTGCATTTTCGACAGTCCCTTCCATTTTTACCATATGAAAAAAACCATCATAATCAGCAGTACATTCAGGCCGCTGGTTTACAGGAAGCATGGCATTAAATTCCATAGCTACCAGCATGGCATTTATCATTTTATCCTTTGCATACCCGGGATGTATATTACGACCCTGAATAAAAACCTTAGCTCCTGCAGCATTAAAATTCTCGTATTCAAGCTCTCCAATTCCGCCACCATCCATGGTATAGGCAAAATCAGCATTGAATTTCCTTACATCAAAATGATCAACACCACGTCCGATTTCCTCATCAGGAGTAAAACCGATCTTAATGCATCCATGTTTGATCTGAGGATTGTTTACCAGAAAATCAATTGCTGTCAATATCTCGGCGATACCGGCTTTATCATCGGCGCCAAGCAATGTAGTGCCATCAGTAGTAATAATTGTCTGCCCGATATATTCATTAAGTTCCGGGAATTCTTTTACAGAAAGTATCAGGTTTTTTTCTTTATTAATTACAACATCATCACCATTGTAACCATAAACAAATTTGGGCACTTCGACACCTCCCGGCATATCGGGACTTGTGTCCATATGTGCTATAAATCCGATGGTTGGCAAAGGCTCGCCTGCATTTGACGGTAATGTCGCCATCAGATAACATTTCTCATCAAGTGAGATATCCTGAAGTCCCATATCTTCCAATTCCTTTTTTATCACTCTGGCAAGATTGAATTGTTTTTCAGTACTGGGTGTTGTTTCAGAGTCTTCATTCGACTGCGTATCGATTCTTATATATCGTAAAAAACGCTCAAGAACTTTTTCTTTCATTTACAATTAGTTTAATATTTATGATTTTCCAGTTACATTGTAAAAAAAATGCGGCACATGTCAGGTTAATCTTCCTTTTTTGCTCTGAAGGATTCCCAGACAAAATAAGCAATAAGTACGAGAAAAGCAAGCAATGCTGCAGCCTGGGCACCCACACCTGTATCATTATCCCAGACTTTGAGATTTACAGCATCAGGGTTATCGGTAAAGAAAATTATCAAGGCTCCGATAACACCAAAAATCGCGGCACCGGCAATAAAACCGGAAGATATAAGAATACCTCTTTGAATACGTGCATTGGCAAGCTTTTCATCTTTAGTGGACTTTGTAAACCAGTGGTTTAGCAATCCACCAACTACTAAAGGTGTATTTAGCGGTAATGGAATAAACATACCCAATGCAAATGCAAGCGGCGACACTTTGAGCCAGTTAACAATCAACGAAATTATCGCACCTGTTGCCAACAGAGCCCAACTGACGCCCGAACCCGACATTAAAGGTTCAATGATGGCGGCCATAGCATTTGCCTGAGGAGCTACCATAGGCTTTGTATGTTTTGCTGTTTCGACAAAACCATAAGCATCATTGAGAATAAAAATTACTATACCTACTGTGGCAGCTGAAAGCAAAGTTCCGAGAAATTTGAATGATTGCTGCTTAACAGGAGTGGTGCCCAACCAATAACCGACCTTAAGGTCAGTAATGAAACCACCGGCCATTGATAGTGCAGTACAAACAATTCCACCGATCACAAGTGAACTTACCATGCCCTGCCAACCTTTCAATCCGACAGAAACCAGAACCACTGAAGACAATATCAATGTCATGAGTGTCATACCCGAAACGGGATTGGTACCGACGATTGCAATAGCATTTGCTGCAACGGTTGTAAACAAAAAAGAGATTACAAGCACCGTTAGCAGGGCTACAACAGCCTGAACAAAAGTTATTTTTACTCCAAAAATCAGGAAGATAAAAACCGCAATAAGCGTGAGCAAAATGAACAACATTACGAAAGACATTTTCAGGTCTTTCTGTGTACGTTCTACTTTTACCTCAGCATGAGTCTTTTTTCCAATGCCAAATGCCAGTTTGAATGCACTGCCGATAACACCGGAAGATTTAATAATTCCAATGATACCAGCCATTGCTATGGCACCAATGCCAATTGGGCGAACATAGGCTTTAAAAATATCCTCAGCAGTCATTGATTCAAAAGGATTGATTCCCCCTCCGGTTTGAGCGACCAAAGAACCTATTTCGTTCACTAGCGGAATAAAGACAAACCAAGACAAGAGTGAACCCATGGTTATGATCAGGGCATAACGCAATCCAATAAGGTACCCAAAACTAAAAATAAGAGCACTAACATTAAATTTAAAGACCATTTTAACTTTGGTTGCAAGTGTTTCTCCAAGAGGAATTATTCTTGTTGTAAATTCTTCACTCCACAACCTGAGCGCTGAAAAACAAAAATCGAATAAACCACCAATTAAGCCACTTAAAATGAGCAATTTTGCCTGCTTTCCCCCTTTTTCTCCGGTCATAAGTATTTCAGTTGTGGCTGTAGCTTCAGGAAAAGGTAGTTTTCCATGCATATCTTTAACAAAATACTTGCGAAAAGGTATTAGAAATAGTATTCCCAGAAAACCTCCAAGCAATGATGAAAAAAATATCTGCCAGAAATTAACCTGAATATCTGGATATTTTGCTTGAAGTATATAAAGGCCAGGTATAGTAAATACAGCTCCTGCTACAATAACACCTGAACTTGCGCCAATTGATTGAATAATAACATTTTGTCCGAGTGCGTCTTTCCTTTTAGCAGCAGCAGAAGCTCCAACTGCAATAATAGAAATAGGAATTGCGGCTTCGAATACCTGGCCAATTTTCAATCCTGAATAAGCTGCAGCAGCAGAAAATATAACGGCCATAAGTAATCCCATAAATATAGACCACCAAGTTACTTCAGGAAAACTTCTTTTGGGTGACATTACTGGTTGATAATCCTCACCGGGTTTAAGTTCCCTGTATGCATTTTCGGGTAAACTCTTTGTTGTTTGCTCCTGTTGAGACATAAATCCTCCTTTAATTATTCTTTTAGTTACGTTTATTTTTTTGATTCAGTAAAAATAAGAAAATTATTAAAAAAGTTATAATAATAGTAGACAAAAAAATCAATGGCTTTATGTTTTTTGTGCCCAACTTGTCAATGATACTTGTTTTTTCATGATCTCCTACTGCTATTAAAGTATTATTTGTTTCATAATTTGTTCTTTTAATCTCAGATGATTCTTTTTTTATAGAATCATACAAAATTTTATAAAGATCATTATAATAAAGACCTTTGCTTGTATCATGAAGGTAAAAATACGATTCTGATAGGTACTCATAATTGTCAAGAATTTCAGGCCAGGCATTCATCTCGAGGGCTAATTCCAAACTATTAAGAAAATATTTTATTGCTTGATCATATTCATCTGATTTATACAGCATTTTTCCTTTATTAGTTAAAGCAATGGAAATCTTTTTTTTATTTTTAAGTTCAAGCTCCATAAGAAGGCCTTTGAATAAATATTCGTCCGCTAAATCATTATAGCCCAAAGCTTCATATATTAATGCTAACAAAATAGAAGTAGAGGCTATGCCTTGTTTGTCTCCTAACTTTTGTCTAAGGTTCATTGATTTTTTTGCATACAAATATGAATAGAAAAAAACTTTCTCAGAATAAAACAGTTCGCCAATGTCGTGGCATACAAGTGCTATCCGATTTGCATTCCCCGTTTTAATAAAAAGCATCAAAGCTTTTTTATAGTTTTCCATACTTTCTTTGTACATGCCATTTTCCTGATAAATTGAACCAATATTAAGAAAACTTTCTCCTATCCCATCATAATTATTAAATTTCATTTCTAAGAATAATGACTGTTTATAAAAAAAAATTGCCTTATCATAAAAACCTTGCAAATGATATATTTCACCAATATTATTAAGTGTGCTCGCTAAAGCTTTATTATCATCAAGTTTATAATCAATTAGTAAACTCTTTTTATAAAGAACGAGTGCTTTATCATATTCACCAAAGCATTTAAAAATAATCCCGATATTATTAATACAACTAGATATTCCCCTCATATCCGAGAGCAGAGTATAAACATTTAATGCTTTATTATAATACTCCAGTGCTTTTTCATTTTCACCAGTAAGATAATAGATTATTCCCATATTTTTATATGCCATGGCCAAATTCAATGAATCATGAGCCTTTATAGATATCTCGTATGCCATCCTGGCATATTTCATAGCCTTATCAGGATCTGTGTTCCATTGCTGCCGGGTAAGATCATGAAGAAATTCAAGTTTTGTAACCCTCCCGGCTTTTTCTAAACAACAATGTAAACTATCAGTTATTGGTTCCTGGGCAAAATTATATTTAATACAACAATAAAAAATATTAAATATAATAAAACTCAACATTACAAATTTCGTCATGGCAATATATATCAAAACAAAATATTCCAAGTTCCAAAAATATAAAAAAAGTTACATCTTTCATAACAATAAAAAGTGGATAATGTCTTAAATTGAATAATTCAAAATATATTAATCTAATTTAATAGTATGTGTTGTTATGGTTTAATGCATTTCATATCAGTGTTTGAAAATAATTCCTAATTTTACTGGATGATAATTAATATTGATTGATGTCAACTACTTACAAAATTCTTATTATCCGTTTTAGCTCCATTGGGGATATTGTTTTGACAACCCCGGTAATTCGCTGTCTAAAAGTACAACTGCCTGAAGTTGAACTGCACTTTTTAACAAAAAAACAATATATTCCCTTACTGGCCCATAATCCACATATCAAGAAAATCTACTCCTTTGAAAAAAAAATTAATGAAATCATCCATGAACTAAAAAAAGAGAATTTCAATTTTATTGTTGATCTTCAGAAAAACAGACGATCATTGCATGTAAGAATGAGGCTTTGTTTACCATTTGGAACCTTCAACAAACTAAACAAGAAAAAATGGCTGCTCACAAATTTTAAAATTAATCTTCTTCCTAATATATCAATTGTAGACAGATACTTCCTTGCAGTAAAAAAGCTAAATGTTCACAATGATTATCAAGGACTGGATTATTTTATTCCTGCAATAGATCGGATTAACATAAAAGAATTTCTTCCGAAACTATTTCAGGACGGATATATAACCCTCGTGGCAGGCAGTAAACAAGTTACCAAACAAATACCTGTTGAAAAAATGATTGAAATATGCAGGGCAGTCAAATTCCCCGTTATACTTCTTGGCGATAATGGAGACAGGGAAAAGGCCAATTTGGTTTCCGCAGAATTACATAACCACGTATTTAACGCATGTGGAAACTTCAACATCAATCAATCGGCTTCCTTTATTGAACAAGCACAGGCTGTTATTACTACTGACACCGGACTTATGCATATTGCTGCAGCTCTTCGAAAAAAAATTATATCAGTGTGGGGAAATACCGTAAATGATTTGGGAATGTTTCCCTATTATCCGAAAGGTATGGACAATTATCATGTCATTGAAGTAAAAAATCTTAAATGCCGTCCTTGCAGCAAACTTGGTTATAAACAGTGCCCAAAAAAACATTTCCGCTGTATGATGGATATTGACGCGGAAAAAATTGCTGAACTAATAAACATTTGATTTGTTTAGAATAATTACACTTTCTTGCAACACATCCTTTAAACAATCCATTAATAATTCGTCCTTTCTAAAACTATCACTGTATTATAATATATATTATCCTGAAAAATAGCCATTGGAATTCAAAATGGTAAAATTTCCGAAGTCAGAACTCTGTCTAATAAAATCAAAATCGTACTTTTGCACTCTATTTTATTAATTGTTATGGAACTGCCAACAAAATACGATCCTAAACTCACAGAACATAAATGGTATGCCTATTGGTTGAAAAACAAATTTTTTCATTCAGAACCTGATGACCGTCAACCCTATACAATTGTAATACCACCACCGAATGTTACTGGCGTACTGCACATGGGACACATTCTGAACAATACTATTCAGGATATTATTATTCGCCATGCCAGAATGATCGGATTAAATGCATGTTGGGTACCCGGTACCGACCATGCGTCAATCGCAACAGAGGCAAAAGTTGTGGCTAAACTCAGCAATGAGGGTATTCAAAAAAAAGATATCAACCGTTCAGATTTTATGAATCATGCATGGGATTGGAAAGAAAAACACGGAGGAATTATTCTTGAACAACTGAAAAAACTGGGAGCTTCATGCGACTGGGACAGAACCCGCTTTACAATGGATCCAATAATGTATGAATCTGTTATTGATGTTTTTATCGATTTATTCAATAAGGGGTTGATATACCGCGGTGTCCGCATGGTCAACTGGGATCCTAAAGCGTTAACTGCAGTTTCTGATGAAGAAGTCATTTACAAAGAAGTTAATTCGAAACTATATTACATTCGCTATAAAGTAGAAGATACCAGTGATGACTGGATTACAATTGCCACAACAAGACCTGAAACAATTTTAGGCGATACTGCCATATGCGTTCATCCCGAAGATGTACGTTACGCTCACCTTAAAGGCAAAAATATCATCATTCCTCTTATCAACCGTTCCGTTCCGCTAATCTTTGATGAATATGTTGACCGGGAATTTGGAACAGGAGCTTTGAAAGTAACTCCTGCGCATGACATCAATGACTATAATCTTGGTATAAAGCATGACCTTGAGTCTATTGATATTTTCAATGACAACGGAACCTTAAATGAAAAAGCTATCCTCTTCGTTGGAGAAGATCGCTTTGTGGTCCGGGAGAAAATCATTGATGAGCTGAACAGCAAGGGACATCTGATTAAAACTGAAGCCATCATTAATAAAGTCGGTTATTCCGAACGCACTGATGTGGCAATTGAACCCAAATTATCATTACAATGGTTCATGAAAATGGCCGAACTCGCAAAACCCGCCCTGGATATTGTATTAGAAGAAAAAGTAAAATTCTATCCTCCAAAATTCATCAATACATACAGGCACTGGATGGAGAATGTGAAAGACTGGTGTATTTCACGCCAGTTATGGTGGGGGCAGCGTATACCTGCATTTTATCTGCCGGGAGGAAAAGTTGTTGTTGCTAAAACTATTGAAGAAGCGGCAAAAAAAGCTCAGGATTTATTAAACAGAACTGTACAAATTTCCGAGATCACTCAGGACGAAGATGTGCTTGACACATGGTTCTCTTCATGGCTATGGCCCATCTCCGTTTTTGACGGGATTCGGAATCCGGATAACGCAGACATTAAATATTATTATCCGACACAAGACCTGATCACTGCTCCGGATATTTTATTCTTTTGGGTGGCGCGCATGATCATGGCAGGATTAGAATACAAAAAGGAAATTCCATTTAAAAACGTTTATTTAACCGGCATGGTCAGGGACAAGCTTGGCCGAAAAATGTCCAAATCGCTTGGCAATTCTCCCGAACCGATGGATCTAATAACTAAATACGGCGCCGACGGTGTCCGTATGGGAATGTTACTTGCCTCTCCGGCAGGCAACGACATCCTTTTCGATGAAACACTTTGCGAACAGGGACGAAACTTCAGCAATAAAATATGGAATGCCTTCCGCCTTGTTAATGGCTGGCAGGTTGATAACACACAAACTCAAACTCAAGAAAATCAAGTATCTGTTAAATGGTTCAACAACCGCTTTAATCAGGCTTTTGAAGAATTAAATGATCATTACAATAAATATCGGATGTCAGATGCCCTGATGACAGTTTACAAACTCATCTGGGACGATTTCTGTTCCTGGTATCTTGAAATGATTAAACCTGCTTACCAGATGCCAATAGACAAAGTCACACTGGAAGCGACAATTGACATGTTTGAAAAATTAATGCTGATTTTACATCCTTTCATGCCCTTCATCACAGAAGAACTGTGGCAGCAACTTCGGGAAAGAAATGATGGTGAGTCAATTATGATCTCAAAAATGCCAGAATCTCAGATGTACGACATTAACCTCATCAAAAATTTTGATTATGTTCGGGAAGTGATTTCACAGGTTCGTATGATACGAAAAGAAAAAAACATCCCAAATAAAGAAACTATTGCACTTAGTATACGCAAAAACAACAATGAACAGGCCGATACGACTTTCGATGGTATAGTATCCAAACTCTGCAATATAAGCGAAATCATTTACGTTACTGCAAAGCCTGAAAACTCAATTACTTTCATGGTACAGTCTACCGAATTTTACATCCCGGTCAGCAGCAGCATTAATGTTGAAAGTGAGCTAAAAAAACTCTGTGAAGAACTGAATTATCACCAGGGATTTCTTGAATCCGTAAATAAAAAGCTCAGCAACGAGCGATTTGTCAATAATGCGCCCGAACAGGTAGTCACAGCAGAAAAGAAAAAGAAGGCAGATGCCGAAAGCAAGATACATATTATTGAAGAGCAAATACGATCATTGAAACCATAATACCTGCATCCTATTGATTTCTTCCTAACAATAAAAACATACAATAGTCATATGGCATTGAGTATTTTTGAGGATAAATTTGTAAAACCCACTGAAAAAATGCTCACTGAAGCATTGCAGGATAATATCCTTTGGTGGAAAGAAATTAAAGATTTCGTCATTCAGCAGTACCCACTTGCCATTGAAGAATGGAAACATTCAGGAAACAACTATGGCTGGGGATTTAGGTTAAAAGATAAAAAACGTGCAATAGTTTATCTCACTCCTGCTGACAAATATTTCCTTTTTTCAATCGTTTTCGGAGAAAAAGCCTCACAGGATGCTCTGCAGAGTGATATCTCAGAAGAAATAAAACAAATGATCCGGGATGCCAGAGTGTATGCCGAAGGGCGAGGTATCCAGATCAGGGTAAACTCAGACATATTGTGGGATGACATCAAAAAATTAATTCTAATAAAATTAAAAAAAATTTCATAAGACACAGGTTTCTTTCCTAATGAAGTCGGGGCCAATTATTCCGTCATTGAATTTTTAATCCTTGTCTCAATTTCATTGTTTATTTTTGCAAAAAATATACAAATGAAAATTTCATATAACTGGCTTAAACAATACACCGGCCTTAGTATTGCTCCCGAGGAACTCTCGCTGATCCTTACCAATTGCGGTTTGGAAGTAGAAGCCATGGAATATTCAGGCGTTGACAGGAGTCGTTTGGAAGGTGTTGTTGTTGGTTGTGTCGTGGAAAAACAAAAGCATCCGAATGCTGACAAACTCAGCCTTACAAAAGTAGATATCGGCACCAACGAACCTCTTTCCATTGTATGCGGGGCACCCAATGTGGCACAAGGTCAAAAAGTACTTGTCGCAACTATAGGCACCAAAATGATAACTCCCAAGGGTGAATTTACTATTCAGAAAACAAAATTGCGCGGAGAACTATCAGAAGGGATGATCTGTGCTGAAGATGAATTGGGGCTTGGCGAGTCACATGAAGGAATAATGGTACTTGATGTAAATGCTCCTGTTGGCCTTGCCGCTAAAGAATACCTTACTCTGGAAGAAGATTACACCTATGAAATCGGTCTCACCCCCAACCGTTCCGATGCTACTTCGCATATCGGCGTTGCACGCGACGTTATCGCCGTATTAAATTGTAAAAATAATACGGAAATTAAACTCAAAATTCCTGACATCAGTAGTTTTAAACCCGATAATAATAACCTTACGGTAAACATCATTATTGAAGATAAAAAGGCGTGCCCCCGATATACCGGGCTTACCATCAGCGGGGTTCAGGTAAAAGACTCTCCTGCCTGGTTACAACAAAAATTGAAAATCATCGGTTTACGCCCAATAAACAACATAGTGGACATAACCAATTTCGTACTTTTTGAAACAGGACAACCGTTACATGCCTTTGATGCTGATTATATCACAGGTAATACCGTTATCGTAAAAAAACTTGCAGAAGGTACAATTTTTAAGACATTGGATGGTGTCGGCAGAGTTCTTACAGCAGACGATCTTATGATATGCAACAGTGAAGAGGGTATGTGCATAGCAGGTGTTTTCGGCGGTGAAAAATCAGGTGTAACAGCTGAAACGAGAAATATTTTCCTCGAAAGTGCGTATTTCAATCCTGTTTCAATACGCAAAACCTCAAAGCATCACGGACTTAAAACAGATGCATCATTCCGTTTCGAACGGGGAGCCGATCCGAATATCACCGATTTTGCTATCAAACGAGCCGCCGTGCTTATAAAAGAAATAGCCGGCGGCGAAATATCGTCAGAAATTATTGATGTATATCCTGAAAAAATTTCAAATCGTATTTTTGATTTTTCATTGAAAAAACTTAATATTATTGCAGGAAAAAATATCGAAGAGAGCATCGTACTAAATATTCTCAAGTCGTTGGATATTGATATACTGAATAGAAATGAAAGCAATTTTACATTATCTGTACCGGTTTTCAAAACTGATGTTACACGCGAAATTGATGTGATTGAAGAAATTCTCCGGATTTACGGTTATAATAATATTGAATGTGACGAAACTTTGCACGCCTCACTCAGCTATACTCAGAAACCCGATGCAGAAAAAATGCAGCATATCATTTCGGATTATCTCACAGCCAACGGCTTTTACGAGATTATGTCCAACTCTCTTACCAAGCAGGACTACTATATCAGCAATCTTAATATTTTTTCCCCGGAACGCCTTGTACATCTGGTGAATCCACTCAGTAAGGAACTGAATGTCATGCGACAAACATTGCTTTTTGGCGGATTGGAGGCTATTGCTTTCAACAAAAATCATAAAAATAACGATACCTTCTTCTATGAGTTTGGAAGAATTTATCTCTGTAACCAGACAACCCCGGATAATCACCTTGACAAATACACCGAGGGCAAACAGCTTGCATTATTCGCCAGCGGTAATGTAATAAACCCGGACTGGTACAGCAAAGAACAACCTGCTGACCTGTATTTTATCAAAGCAATTGCTACCAATATTTTACGTCGGTTAGGTATAAACATCAGCAGCCTGAAAATCAAGGAAAATACGATGCCGGCATTGTTCACATCACAGATATCTTATTATCATAACGATCATTTGCTGTGTGATCTGGGGAAATTATATCCGGCACTTTTAAAACAATCGGACATCAAAGATGATGTTTATTTTGCAGTCCTGGACTGGGATTACCTGGTTTATCATGTTGAAAAACAAATCATAAAATACCAGGAAGTAAGTCGTTTTCCGGAAGTTCGCAGAGACCTTGCCTTACTGATTGACAGTACAGTAAAATATTCTGAAATTGAGCATATTGCATTTGAAACAGAGCCCCGCCTGGTCAAGAAAGTAGAGCTGTTCGATATATATGAAGGAGAAAACATTGGAAAAAACAAAAAATCCTATGCCGTCAGTTTTATTCTTCAGGATGAAGAAAAAACCCTTACCGACCAGCGCATTGATGATACCATGAACAAACTTATCGATGCATTCAAACACAGAATTAAAGCTACAATAAGGTAAGACCATGAGTTTTTTATTTGATTCTGTTGTATTCGGGCCGGTAAAAAGCCGCCGTCTGGGGATTTCACTCGGCATGAATATTGTCCCTCCTCACATTAAATTCTGTTCATTTAATTGTATTTATTGCGAATGTGGATGGACCGAAGCCAGCGATACCGAAAATGCTGAGTTTTACTCTCCCGAACTGATACATGAATCGCTCGAAAAAAGGCTTATTCAGCTCACAGAAGAAAATTTTATCCCGGATGCCATAACCTTTGCAGGGAATGGAGAACCGACCATACACCCACAGTTTGACAGCATTGTTGATGACACTATTGAGCTTCGAGATAAATATTTTCCTCATGCCAGAGTTGTCGTACTTTCAAACTCAACCTTGGTATCGAATGACAAAGTATTGAATGCTCTGATGAGAGTTCATAACATCATGAAACTGGATGCAGGCACCGAAAGCACATTCCGTCTGATGAACAAGCCCAGAATTAAAACCTCGCTGAATGAAATCATAGACGGGCTGAAGAAGTTCAACGGCAACCTTATTATTCAAACTATGTTCCTCCGGGGGCAAATCGGTGATAAAAATATTGACAACACTACCGGCGATGAACTTAAAGAATTGTTAAAACATATCGCGGCTATCAATCCCAAAGAAGTGATGATCTATTCTATCGACCGCCTTCCTCCTATGGCGCAATTGGAAAAAATAGATAAAGAAGAATTGGAAAAAATTGCAGACAAAATAAGACAACTGAATTTAAAATGCAGCGTTTATTAACTCATGTGGGAATACAAAAGAAATCACCTGATCCAAACTTTTGAATTCAATAATTTTGTCAAAGCTGTTGAATTTATCAACACGATAGCATTGTTAAAGATCGTAATCCAACATATTCCTTTTTGGGAAGAAAACCGGCATCTTGTCACAATTTCAATAAAGACCAAGAACGCTGATGGAGCCATATCTTTAGATGAAAAAAAACTAATTGAAAAAATAGAAAACATATTTAGTCATATTTAATCATTATGCTGCATTATGAGCCCAAAATTCTGGTCGCTTTTGGCGAAGCGGTGAGCGGAAATAATAAAATATTTCATTGGCTTGCCGATAACGGGTATTTTGAGCTGGCCTCTCTGGCTAATTGTATCAATTCGGATAACGAAGCTTTTTTCTGGCTGCTTAAAAACGGTTATCCTCACCTGGCGATACTAAGCAATGCCATGGATGGCTATGAAGATGCTTACAAATGGCTGAAAGAAAACAAATTTATGTTTTATATTGTTTTTGCCGATGCCTGCCGCAACAAGCCTAAAGCCATAGAATGGCTGAAAGCCAATGATCTGGAGGTGTTTGTTCATCTTTCAAAAAAAATCTATGATGTTCTTGAACAACAACGCCGCGATAATTATGACTATCACAAGAAAAGATTCAGGTAAAGATCACCACTTCTTAACAGACCTGCAATAAGAAAAAACCTCAATCTCATCGCTTCATGGTTGACACCCTCCTACCCTTGTGTCACCACTCCGGTAACCGGGTTTAATTCCGAGCCAAACAAACTGTGAGGTATTGAAAAGATTATCAATGTCACCAGCGCGGCAGCAATAACATATCCCGGTCTGTATGTTTTACGATTGGCAACAACAGCTATGATCCATGCCAAAAAAGCTATCAGGGTCTTATTATCGGTCAGGTCCCAGCCAAAAGGGACACCTGTCCAAAATTCTCCAAATGCAAACTTCTGAACCACAGGCCCCATAATCATTCCCCCAAGTACAATCAAAAGCAATGTAATAAATGAATATAGCCGCGCCTTATTTATCTTAAAGGCCGCCAGTATTCCTGCCACATTGGAGAACATCATGGCAAAAAACATAAATATAACATGCGGTAACAAAAATACAGCAGGCACATCACCTTTAAACCTAATTACGACAGGCTCGTAAGGTATCAAAGCTATGGTTTCAACCCCACTCCTGAACACCAGGTAATATTCCAGCTTCCCGGCTGCCGGCTGTTTCGGCAGGAAGGCAGTCATCCCCCCATCTGCCCTGCTGAATGTCAATGTATCCCAGCTATCATTGGAAGGATATTTTCTATAAATCATAAATCCTTCAATATCTTTTTCATGCACTGGAACAGATATTTCACAATCAGACATACTGCTACCGCTCCTTATAAAAGAAAACCTATATGTGTTCCCGTTAATTTCAGAGCTCACTTTTTTAGGATAGGTCGGCCCCGTTATACGCTGATAATAGGCTGCCGCCAGAGTGATAACCACCGCCAGCAGCCATGCCAGTATAAGTCGTTTTCTGGACCTGTTTTTTTGCTTTTCCATCGTACTGTCCGGTATTAAAGTTGAATAAAAAGCGCTTCTTTCTTCCCGTCCCTGATAATATCAACGCTTATGATCTGGCCGGCAGTTAAGGTTTTCAGCCGTGCCATGTATTCATAAATGTCGTTTACGGTTTTGCCATCAATGGCAATAATCACATCGTTTTTTTTCATTCCACCCTTATGTGCGGGGCCTTCCTCGTTCACAGCACCCACCGGAACACCCTTAATATCCTGCCTGGTAAAATCAGGCATGATGCCAAGCGTTACCTTCAGTCCCATACGCTGGCTGCTTCTGTCTTTAGGACCTGCTTCATGATAGGAAAGATCATAATCGTTTTTGCCAATATCATCAATAATTTTTATAACAAAGCCGGCTATCGACTGTAATCCGTTGCAATTGACCTTATCTGCATCATCAGAGGGCATGTGGTAATCCTGATGAACTCCCGTGTTAAAATAAAGGACAGGAATACTATCGGCATAAAAAGAAGCATGGTCTGATGGCCCGTATCCCTCTTTGCTGAATACTATTTTCAGTATGGCAGTATCCACATTCTGGTTTACTATTTTTTCAGCGTCAGGAAAAGTACCTGTTCCCCCGACCGATAAAGTTTTTAAGACATTCAATCTGCCGACCATATCAAAATTCAACATCAATTTTATTTTCTCCTTTTCAACGGGCAAATGCTTAACAAACCAGGAAGATCCCAGCAAGCCCATTTCCTCGGCGCTGAATGCAACAAATATAATATTATACTTTGTTTTATGCCCGGATTTTGCATAGTAGTTAGCCATTTCCAGTAAAAGCGCGGTTCCCGAGGCATTATCGTCGGCTCCGTTATGCACCGCATTGGTATCCGGGCTTCGTGATCCCGAATTCTTGCCACCCATGCCAAGATGATCGTAATGCGCTCCGATTATAATATAATCATCACTTTTTTGCCGGTTCATACACATTGCAACAACATTTGAAGTTACTTCTGTTTTCTGATCAATCTTTATCTTTGCTTTGACAGTAACAGGCAATTCCATTTTCAGCGGCTTCAATGTGCTGTCGATGGTGTATTCCAACTGGCCAAGAGTTTTATGAGATGATACCAGTATTTTATCGGTTGCATTTCGGGTGATGTTTATCACAGCAATGTCCGACCGCGCTTTGCTTTTCTCATAGCTGAGCGGGATCAGTTCATCGGTCTTGCTCATCTTCTCTCCTGTGACCAGAAGGATACCAGCCGCCCCATGGTCTTTTGCCGTCAGCGCCTTACTGCGGTCGGAACTGTAATCTTCAAAACGGTTTTTTGCTTTTTTCAATTCAGGAAGGCCCCGCAGTACAATAACCCATTTGTTTTTCACATCAGTATTTTCATAATCGTCCCAGTTGATACTGTCATTTTTGATGCTGAAGCCATAGCCGGCAAAAACACATGATGCGCTGATCGTTGTATCAATACTGAATGAATAGGGGATATAATCCTTCCCCGGCACAAAAGAGTGATTGTTATAAACAAAACTATTTCCTGCTCCCAGCTCAACATCGGTTACCACGTCAAATTTCTGAAATCCGTTGTCTCCATATAATTTCAGCCCTACAGCCTGAAATACCGACCTTATATACGCTGCAGACATATCAATTCCAGGAGTTCCCGGTTTGCGTCCTGTAAGAGAATCCGAAGCAAGAATTTTTATATGTGAACATATATCATAGCTCTGTGCAAATGAATTGTATGTTAAGATGGACAGAACAATGAACAATCTGAATTTTATTTTCATAAAGGAAACATAATATGAAATGCAAAATTAGTGAAATCTGCCGGCAAAAGAAGTTTTTTCCTGCATGAGCATAATCGTGGCCTTGTTTAAGCCTGATATCCTGTTGTAATGACAACAGCCCTTGCACACGACTCTGATCATTAATATCATTTGTAAGATATATCGATTGAGCTATTATTCAAAAAAAAATAATGAAGTTAACTCCTCCGGCAATCATATTTAATGAAATGTTTTATTAGTTCGTCGGAAAGAAAACGCGTGTTTGCAAAAAGCTTGAAAAGTCGCCTTATATCAACCTGTTAAACATATATTTTTTCGGAGTAAAGCATCGCTGACGGTTTTTTTAGTTAATTTCGCTCTGCAAAAAACCTTTTATGAAGCAATATAAATTTCTGAATACTGTTTCCGGATGGATCATTTTTCTGATTGCTTCTACGGTTTACATCCTCACTGCTGAACCTGCCGCAAGTTATTGGGATTGCGGTGAATATATCTCCACTGCCTATAAACTACAGGTCGGCCACCCTCCCGGCGCACCGTTATTTCAACTCCTGGGCCGGTTTTTTTCATTATTTGCTTTCGGTGATGTAACTCTTGTTGCCCGTATGATCAATACCATGTCGGCACTGGCAAGCGGTTTTACGATACTTTTCCTGTTCTGGACAATTACGGCGCTTGTAAAAAAAATTACTTTCCTCTCAGATGAAATAAAAACCCATGAAATGATTACCGTGCTGGGTGCAGGATTTGTCGGCGCCATGGCTTATACGTTCTCCGACTCGTTCTGGTTTTCGGCTGTTGAAGGTGAAGTATACGCCACATCCTCTTTTTTTACGGCTATAGTATTCTGGGCAATCCTGAAGTGGGAAGAAGTTGCCGATGAACCTTATGCCAACAGGTGGATCGTTTTTATAGCTTTTATGACGGGTTTGTCCATAGGCGTTCATCTTCTGAACCTGTTGTGTATACCTGCCATGACCATGGTTTATTATTTCAGAAAAGGCAAACAATCGAAAAAAAACCTGATACTCACCTTGGTATTGTCCATATTGATCCTGGGGTTCGTACAATCCGGCATCATACCCTGGACTGTAAAACTGGCCGGATATTTCGAACTATTCTTTGTAAACATCATCGGTTTACCTTTTAATTCCGGTACAGTCATTTATTTCATTGTCCTGGCAGGGCTGATTACCGGGGGATTGATATTTTCACGTAAAAACGGAAAAACGGTTTTGAACACAGTATTTTTATCAGTTGCATTTATTCTAATCGGATATTCCTCTTTTTTGGTTCTGGTGATTCGTTCCAATGCCAATACGCCAATAAATGAAAACTCCCCCAAAGATGCGATTAGTCTTTTAGGTTATCTGAACCGTGAACAATATGGCGACTGGCCATTGTTATATGGGCCTTATTTCAACGCACCTCTCGACAATAAAGAGCCTTATATTGCCGGGAAGCCTTTATACGCCCGCGATGACAAAGCAAAAAAATATGTCGTTGTGGATGAACGAAAATTTTCAGAACCCAATTACGACAAACAATTCTATACGTTTTTTCCGCGTATGTGGAGCAATCAGTCCGACTTACATGCCAGAGGGTATCAGTCGTGGAGTGAAATGGACGGCACACCGGTTATGGTTGCCAACAGGGATGGCACACGTGAAATAATCAACAAACCGACATTTTTGGAAAACCTTCGTTTCTTTTTTACTTACCAGGTTGGACATATGTATCTCCGTTATTTTATGTGGAACTTTTCTGGAAGACAGAATGATCAACAGGGTTATGGCGGGCTGCTGAACGGCAACTGGATGACAGGAATAAAATTTCTTGATAAAGTAAGGCTTGGCACCCAGGATCATTTGCCCGAAACGTATGCAGGCAACAAAGGCCGTAATTATTTCTACATGTTGCCCCTGCTTCTGGGACTGATTGGTTTTTTTATACAACTCAACAAGGATGTAAAAGGTTTTATCGTTGTCATGTTGTTGTTCATTTTTACCGGACTGGCCATTAATGTGTACCTCAATCCGGTGCCTTATCAACCCCGCGAAAGGGATTATGCCTATGCTGCATCGTTTTACGCCTTTGCTGTCTGGATAGGCTTTGGTGTTCTGGGGCTGACCCAACTTTTATTGAAATTAAAAAAATATATCAATCCAAAAATCTTATCATCCCTGGCAGTTTTTTTGTGTTTTTTGCTCGTGCCGGTAATCATGGCCAAACAAGGCTGGGATGATCATGATCGTTCCGGCCGGTATACCACGATAGATATAGCCTCTGATTACCTGAATTCATGTGCTCCAGATGCCATTTTATTCACCCTGGGCGATAATGACACCTTTCCCCTTTGGTACGCACAGGAAGTGGAAGGGGTTCGTAAAGATGTCCGCGTGGTAAACCTGAGTCTTCTGAATATGGACTGGTACATCGATCAGATGAAATATAAATTTTATGATTCAGAACCTTTGCCGGTTACACTGGATAAGAAAAAATACATTGCATCAAAACGTGATCTTACCCTGATGTATGACGATACCGCCGTGGTAAAGGCAGATACCTATTTAAACGTAAAAGCCCTTATCGATTTTGCCACCAGCGACGATGAATCATTAATGGTAAACACATATAAAGGAATGTTGAATTATTTTCCGACATCAAAGTTTTTATTGCCGGTCGACACCGCATTCGTATTAAATAATGGTAGTGTTCCTCCCGAATTTAAGGATTCGGTGAACCCCCAGATATTTTGGAAATATTCTGATTATATCGTTCAGAAAAACAACCTCATAGCACTGAGTATTTTATCTGAACTGAATTGGAAACGTCCGGTATATTTTGCTACTACCACGGGTGATGATGCCTATATGAGCCTGGTTGATTATCTCCAGCTTGAAGGCCTTGCATACCGGCTTGTACCTTATCGCTGCCATTCCATCGACAAACAGACCGGAAGGGTCAACACGGCCATCATGTATGAAAATATGATGAATAAATTCAGATATGGCCAAATGAACCATCCGGGTATCTATCTTGACGAAACTAATATGCGCATGACAAATACGCTGCGCAATCTCTTTGGCCGCCTGGCAACCGCCTTGCAATATGAAGGTAAATCCGAAATGGCCCTTAGTGTCTGCGACAAGTGCATCGAAGTAATGCCCGACCATACCGTTCCATACAACCACATGCTTCTGCCGGTAATAAATGTGTATTATCAGTGCGGAAAAAATGACAAAGCATATCAAATTGCCAGCCGGCTCGGAGAATATTGCCGGCAGGAACTTAAATACCTGGACCAGTTTACGGGTATCAATGCCATTTATACTGATACAGAAAGAAACGAATCACTCGATCTGCTGGAGAAGTTACGTCAGATCTCAAAAACATTTAACCAGCCTGCCCTTGAAAAACAGCTCAGCGATATTCACACTTCATCACGGTAAACGCGAATTTCAGTTTTTTAAGAAACTTTTTTGATCCGCTGCGGCGGATTTCTACGAAACAATTCGGTTTTTTTAGGGATAGGCTAGCCGATATTTGGCGCGCGGGCTATTCCTGGCGTGCGAGCTGGCGGTGGCGTGAATCAGAAAACATTTGAAAATCTGCAAAGGCCCCGCCACAGGCGGGGTTTCCTGACCTGCTATGCTGCGTCAGGACTACTTTGCATAGATTTTCAATGTTTTCTGAGAGCGGGAGGAAGCATTCGCCAGGAGGTCCTTTTTTGCTTACTTTTTTGGACACGCAAAAAAGTAAGAGAAAAATCTCATGTTTTCAACAGAAACAAATGCGTAATATTAAGTTATAAACGCTTTTCTAATTTTTAAACTATTGGCAATCGGTATAACGAAGTTGCAGCAAAAAAGACGCATAAAGATATGAAAAGATAAAATCAAAACAATTTCTAAGTCCATTTTGAAAAATTATTATTTTCTTTGTAAATAATATTACGCCTGACATGTACCTGACGAAGACGCCTTTTTTACTTTCAAAACTTTACCGCCCCAACGATCTGTGGTGTATCGAAGGCGAGGGTGATGACATCTATGTTACTTTCGATGACGGTCCGGTTCCTGAAGTTACTCCCTGGGTTCTTGAACAATTGGATAAATATAATGCCAAGGCGACATTTTTTTGTGTCGGGGATAATGTTCGCAAAAACAAGGATATTTTCAGCGAAATAAAAAAACGCGGACACAGTATTGGAAATCACACCTTTAACCATCTTAACGGATGGAAATCGAACCGGATTGACTATGTGTTCAATATCCTGAAATGCAGAAAACATTTCCATACCGATTTATTCAGGCCTCCTTACGGCAAGATTTCATTTATTCAGCGTAACCTGATAAAAAAACACTTTAAACTGATCTATTGGACTGTTCTCAGTGGCGATTTCGACCCTGCGATCACTCCCGAAACATGCTTGGAAAAAACCATCTCCTCAACCAAAAAAGGCTCTATTGTGGTCTTTCACGACAGTATTAAAGCTCAGAAAAACCTCAAAGCCGTCCTGCCCGGTTTCTTAGACCATTTTCACAGGAAGGGATATTATTTTAAAGCTATCCCCTGCGATCTGAAAGGTTCAGATAATTCAGCACTTTTCACAAATTAAGCAAACCTATGAGTATTAAAACCGCCGAACGCAACTCGGGTATTCTTCCCGAAGATAATGTGATACATCACAGACATCTGATCGCTTACCGCGAGGCCGCAAAGCTTTGTAAGGGCAAAGTCCTTGAGATTGGCAGCGGCGAGGGATATGGTATAAAAATTCTGGCACCCTGTTCCTCAGAGTATTACGCCGTTGACAAACATGCCACGCCTGTTTCTTCTGATGATTCCAAAATAGTGTTCAGACAGATGAACGTGCCCCCACTCTCCGGTTTCGATGATAATTATTTTGATACCGTCGTCACCTTCCAGGTTATTGAACATATCAAAAACGACCTTTTGTTTTTATCAGAAATAAAACGCGTACTCAAACCCGGAGGCAGATTGCTGCTTACCACACCCAACATTACCATGTCACTGACACGAAACCCCTGGCATGTCAGGGAATACAATCTTAAACAGATGAATGACCTTCTTGAAAAAGCATTTTCTTCCTTTGAAATCAATGGGGTGTACGGCAACGAAAAAGTCATGTCATATTATGAAGAAAACCGCCGTTCCGTAGAAAAATTTACCCGTTTTGACATATTAAAACTTCAGTATATCCTTCCCCGATGGCTGCTCCGGATACCTTACGACCTGGCCAACCGTATGAACCGCAACAAGCTGATGAAATCTAATACATCACTGGTACAAAAGGTACTTACCGACGATTTTTACATCGAAAAAGCCACTGAAAAATGTTTCGATTTTTTTGTCGCAGCTCAAAAATAACATTCCTTTTTCTTGTCATTACGTTCCATTAACTGTTTCAAATTGCAGTAATACTGCTTTATGACTTCAGCAGGCCTTTGCATGTTGTACTATTGTAATAGAAAACAACAAAGTGTTTAACCCATATAAAATGCAAAGCCATGAAAAACTTAGAAAAAAACCTGGATGACATCATCTTTGAACACAGGAACAAGGATTACGGGGCATACGCACTCCGTAAAAATTACAATAAAAATATGATGTCGGCGATAATCATTGCCATAGTAATTTTCCTTCTCGGCGTTTCGGTACCACTGTTAGCCGGCTTTTTCAATAATGACAAAACTGTTGTTTCGTACGTTGATCCTACTGTTGTACTAAATACTATGACAAAGGATAAAATACCAGATAAACTTCCGGAAATCCCTGTCGAAAAAAAGAGGATCCCTGCATTTAAAGCTCCTGTGGTGATCGATACAGATGTTGATGTGCCCGATGATCTTTCGGACCTGATTGACCATGTACAGAATACAAATCCTGCGGACACTGCCGGTGATATTGTTGACATCCCTGACAATACACCCGATACAAAAATAATTGACGAAGGTGATGAATTAAAAATTCACACGTTCGTGGAAGAATGGCCTGAATTTCCGGGAGGTAACGAAGCCAGGGTCAGATTTCTGAGCGAGAGCATCAAATATCCCAAAGTTGCAAAAGAAAGCGGCATACAGGGAACCGTCCATCTTACTTTTGTCGTTGAAAAAGACGGCAATATTTCCAATGTGGCCATTTTACGGGGCATAGGCGGTGGCTGTGATGAAGAAGCTACGAGGGTGATCGGCTCCATGCCAAAGTGGAAACCCGGACGTCAGAACGGCAAAGAAGTAAGGGTGCAGTTCAATATGCCGATCAGTTTCAAACTAATGTAAATTAAATTGATCGTTTTGCTGCTTTGTTTCTGTCTACCATGCGTTACTTTGGTGGCTCTTTTGCAATTTATGGTTTTACTCCCGGCTCGTGCGTATTACATATTTGCAAACAAATGCGTGGGCATAAGTTTTGCGATTTATATCCTGGCCAGTTCTTCCATTAATGCTTTCCTTTTAGGATATTCGGTTCTCAAGTATGAAATAATTTCATTTGCTTTGTTTCTTGCTCCAATCTTAATAATCTTACGGATATATCTGCACGCATTTTGGTAATGGTCTCTACCCATGCTGTTTTTCATGTATTTAATAATTCCATTTGTATATAATTCGACTATCTCATCTGAATAATTCTTAGAAAGATATTTCTCGTAATGGTCAATTGTGTTTAAATCTGGTGATTTTTTTACCAATTCTAAAAGTCTGTCCCACCATTCTTCGTTTATTAAAATACTTGCAATTAATCCTGTGTCAGGCCATCTTTTTTTAGTTGTAATATCCTGTATAACTGCTTCAACAAATGCATTCCATTTATCAGGTTTTACATGCTGTTTCAGTATTTGGTAATAATCCTGCTCATTCCTGAAATTGTCAATAAATAGCATACGAGCGTACTCAATAATTTTTTCAGAATCGTTTTGGGCTTGTGCTATTTTTAACAACCAGTCATACCATTCTTTTGCCAATCCTGGTCTGTCTTTCAAATCATAACTTACACCGTCTTCAGCTAATGAAATCGCTTTTTCAAAATTTCTCTTTTTCAATTCTTTTTGAATAGCTTCCCGTCTCAGGTTGGAATTTGTAATGTTTTGCTCCAGATATTTTTCTGCAGCATTTTCTCCTTTGGTTTTTAGCAATATATCGTACTTAATACTTTGTGCTTCTTCTCTCTCGTAATCTGACCTTTGCGCTTTATCAATTTGTTTAAAAATACGATCAATTTCATCTTCTGTTTTTAAAAGAAAAGCGGCAAAACGCAAAACACCTATATGCCAATCCCAGCCCGAATAAATTTGTTTGTCAAAAGAAGTGAAACAATATTCAATGATTAGTTTCCTGATCTCTTCAGGTAATTGTTCCTGTGCAATAGCAAAAAGCATTTCATAAGCAGCATGAACACTTCCGCCAATATCGCCATTGCTGTCATCTGAATATTGCAAGGCTTCGGACATTTGTTCCATTACGGCAGTACAAATAAAAACAGCGCTTTTATAATTGCGGTTGTTTATCTGTTTTTGCGCCGATTCCAAAAGGTTGTCAACGGCATTGCCTACAATCCTTGAAGCCGACCAGTCGATAAAACCATGCCTGTCGGAAGCCGTTTGAAGGATTGATTTTACCTGCTTTACATACAGTTCTTTCGATTCATCGGAATTGTACTGGGCAAACGAAGAAAGGAACAGATTTCTAAACGGTGCGTTTGCAGAAGCTTTGTCACGTATAAATTGTTTAAGTTCATCATGGGTTGCTTTTTCCAGTAATTCATCAACCTGCCGGGCTACTGTTTTTCGTTTTGCCGGTTTAGCGGTTTGGTCTGTTTTTGCTCTCTTAGTTTTTTTATTCAGTTCCAACTCGTCTTGTTGCAGATAAAAAATCACGGCAGCCACATGTTTACAAACTGGTCCAAAATCATAAGGGCAATCGCACACGTGCTCAGTTATAATCCCATTTTTAAGAGTAATTTGCACAGTATAATCTTCGGTTCCTTCAACAATGGCATCGTACTCGCCCGGACTAATTTCTTCGGGTTCGTGAACATGTCCGTTTTTAAAATACGATAAACCTCGTTTTAGTATGGTTTCGTCAATATATTGTTCGAATTGCTTAAGTGGTATTTGCATAAATTATCCAATTAATATTTTCTCAATTTCTTCACTCGCTTCTTTAAGCGCTTTGTTGGTTTTGTAGAAAAATCGGAATTCCGATTTTTCTCATAGATTGTTCAGTATCAAGCTCTTTTTCTTCGTAAATATTCAGAATATGTTCATTGATTGTTGAACGGGATTTTTGAAAAATTCCTGGCATGCGAGCCGGCGGTGGCATGAATCAGAAAACATTTGAAAATCTGCAAAAGGAGGGTGTCTCAAAATATTCTTTAAATGATTTTCACCGCCTTCTTACCCTCCCCTAAAGGGTGGAAGTCGCTGAAAATCAGCACACCCTTCAGGGACGGGGTAATGATAGTTTTCAGCAAGGGCTATTTTTGAGACAGCCTCTTCCTGACGCAGCATAGCTGCTCAGGACTACTTTGCATAGATTTTCAATGTTTTCTGAGAGCGGGCTGAAGCTTTCGCCAGGAGGTCCTTTCCTGCATGCCGAAGTGTTCGTCACGCAGGCAGGTTTGATTGTCTTGCCTGCCCCGCCAAAGGCGTGGGGACAAGCAAAAAAGTAATACAGAAAAGTATTAGTGTTACAAGAATCTTTTCGGATTTTATATACCAGCACATCAAAAAAAGAAATTGCCAAGAATTCAACCGGGACCTAATAAACAGGCATATACTTTTTCAGCCAGATCTGCTGCCCCTTTCTGGGTTCAGAGCCTTGTCTCATCCGGTTTTTTTTGTATAGCTCCTTGAGCTGTACGGCATATAATTGTGAAATGCTGCGCATGGTTTCACCGGCTGTGACGGTATGAAATTCCATCGTCGAAGTTTTCTTTTTAGGTTCGATATATACCTTTTCACCTGCCGATAATGACTTGTTATTTTTAATATCATTATACCGCCAGAGATCAAAAACCGCAAGGCCAAATTGCTCTGCAATGGAATTATAGGTATCATTCCCACCAGCAATGACATACTTTACGCCATTATTTTCTAAAACCTTACTGTTCTTTTGAAAAATGTTGATATCCGGAAAATCGGTTGTATTGTCTTTTATTTCGTTGATCTTTTCGACTTTTTTCAGGCTGTCAGGCTTTCTCACTATCCCATGCGGAGTCTCCACAGTATTTGCAACAATAACCTCTCCGGGAATAATCGCTCCGCCGGAATCGAGCTTATACAGCTTATTATCCTCAATGATTTTGATAAGCATTTCGGCATACAACGGCTCGGTAGCATATCCGGCTTTTTTCAGTCCATAGGCCCAGGCCTTGTAATCCATGATATCAAGCTGAAACAACGACCTGTAATACTCCCGTGTGGTAAGAAATACCGAATGGTCCCGGTATGATTCTACAGCGTTAGGATACTTCCGGAAACATTCGTTTTTTTCATCATCATCATAAAAATATTTTTCGCCCTTCCATTCCGTTTTGCACTTAATGCCGAAATGGTTGTTGGCATTACGGGCCAATTCGCTGTTGCCACTGGAAGATTCCAGAATTCCCTGTGCCATGGTGATGCTGGCAGGGATCTTATTTTTTTGCATTTCCTCCCGCGCAAGTTGCTCATACTTTTGAATGTATGCTGTTACCGTCATTTTCGATTGGGCAAAAACATCCAAAACAACAGCTAACAACACATTCAGAATAAGAAATTTTTTCACTGACAATGATTTGTTCAAAATTATTAAAGATTATGCTGCCCTGAACACAGGTTTTTAGTAATTTTCCACAACAATTTGTTAAAACATATGGAAATGCTGAAAAAATATTTCCCCGGCCTGAGTGGGCAGCAAACAGCACGCTTTGAACAACTCGGCACCTTGTACGCCGGATGGAACGAAAAGATCAATCTGATCTCACGGCAGGATATTGACAATCTCTATCAGCATCATATCCTGCACTCGCTGAGTATTGCCAGGCTTATTCAGTTTGAGCCGGGAACCACAGTCATGGATGTTGGCACCGGCGGTGGGTTTCCGGGCATCCCGCTGGCGATTATGTTTCCTGAAACTGATTTCTATCTGATCGATGCCACAGGAAAAAAAATTATGGTCGTAAACGAGATCGTAAATTCCCTCGGCCTAACCAATGTGACTGCGGAGCAAAAACGTGCCGAAGATATTGATTTCACTTTTGACTTTATTGTATCACGCGCCGTAACCGGTATCCCGGAGTTTATAAAACTCGTAAAGAAAAATATCAGCCCGGAAAGTTTCAACAGCCTTACCAACGGGATTTTGTACCTCAAAGGCGATGATGCCCTCAATGAAATAAAAAAACTAAAAACCGGAAAGTTTATTTTTGATATTTACAATTATTTTCCTGAAGACTATTTTTTAACCAAGAAAATAGTTTATTTATATAATTTATCATAATAGTTCCGAAAACCCCAATTAAGCCAAGTGGCAAATACGAATATCCGACGGGACCATTATATTTTTTGAAACTGACTATAAATCAATGGGTTTCCATACCTTAACCGTATTGTAAAATCATCAATCAATAACCTATTTTTCCCTTTGTTCCATATATAAATTTTCAGAAGGGCGTCTTTGTTATTCACAGGAATATCAGAGAGTTTGATGGAATGATGAATGTTGACCCAATCATTTTTGGTTGTCTTGTTTTCAGAAAAATCTGAAAATGAAGAAGCGCCCCAATAGATTACGGAATCCCCTTCCCCGATAGACGCAACAAGCAAAGCGTCTCTCAAATCCACTGGCAACAAACCCCTGACAGAGATATCAATAAAATTATTTTTATTTCTGATGATTTTAATTAACGGACTGGTGTATGTAAACGACCATTCTGAATTACTATCAATAACGTAGGAATACTTCCCTGAAAAGCTAACCGTATCCACAAATTTACTAGTATCCACCGAAGACCATCCCTTACTTTCTTTGGATTCAAAATCCAAACAATCAATAATACGGGATTCCTTGCAGGGCGCTTTGGAAAAAATATAAGTTGTGCCTCCAAAATAGTTTTTCTGCAGTTCAATCGTAGGATAATAATCCTGAATTACAGATACCGTCACCGGATTATTACTTGACAAACATCCGAAATATAGGTATTCAGAAGACTGACTCTGATTTTGCAAAAAGGTGACAAACTCTTTTCTATGATCTGCAAAAGAATCAAACCATACAAAACCTGTATCAATCTTGTGTTTTTGAATATAATATTTTGATATATCTCTGTCGGAATCAACAAGCGAAGCTATGTTATTATAATTCTTTTTTGCATCCTGGTAGTCTGTTAAAACGCTTTCGTAGATCGATTTATAGAATAACACATAGTGTTTTCTTTCTGAAACAAGGGCATAAATATTTACCGAGAGTATGATCACCACCAACAAGGCGTTAATTATTGCTTTCTGCTGTTTAATGTGACCGAAAAGAATAAAGTATAGAAACGGAAAACTGAAGATCAGCACGGAATACTGCATCACGTTATTTACATATTTTGAATATAAAAAGCCGATAACATAAGGCAGAATAAACCAGCAGGCAAATAATATCAACTGCCTGATCTGGATGTCTTGTTTTTTAATTTTAATAAAGCCAAATAATACAAGAAGGACCGTAAGTATATAAACAACTGACGAAAATTGAAAAATATATTCAATGTATTTCACAAAGAAGTCATCGGGCAACTTTCCCAGCCAGTTCTCATTACCTCCCATCTTAAGCTGTGACAGGATAATGCCGATATGCGGGACATATAACAGCATAATAATAAGACAACAGCATAAATATTTCAGCAGGTACTTTCTTTGGATCAGAAACAAACCACTGATGCCGGTAATAGCGGCAAATACCAAACTAAAGTGGTGATTATAGGAACATATTGAAGCCGCCAAAATAAAAACAATGCTGTTCAGATAAAACCGTCGCTCCGGTGTCTTTATGATATTGGTCAATGCATATACCATCAATAATGAAAAGAACAGTCCGGAAATGTAAGGCCTGGCAATCTGGCTGTATATAACAGCAAACTGAACGCTGGCCAGGTAGGAAGCAGAAATCAAAGCAACGGATTCGTTATACCATTTCCGTGCAATCAGGTAAATAAGGTAAACAGAAAAGATCCCGAAAAGGATAAAGGGCAGTTTCACAACCCATTCGGCATCTCCGAATAATTTGATCCAGTAAAAAAGAAATACCTGCACCCCGGCCGGCAAGGTATCAACGATTACCCCTTTTTCAATTAATTCATGGAAGGTATCAAAACCGGTCCTGAACAAGGCGCTGAATTCATCATGAGTGTATGGAATTTCAAATAAATTATTAAATCGCAGGACTGTTGCCGTTAACAAAATTAAGATGAATAGTAAGGTGTTTATTAATTTCATAAGCAAGCGCTCCCTGCAACACATCTCACAATGATACATTCACGTGGATTAGGCCCGGCAAAAAAATCAACCATTTAAATAAGGTGTTCGGAAATATCAGTTTCAGATTATGGATTATCATGCAAAAACAAACGGCAGAAATGTCATTCTTTGACCGTGGCCGGCATTTCGATCAGAAAAACATCTTCATAATCCTTTTTCATCTGATACGTTTCCCTGCCGTAACGTTCTATGGCTTCCATATTGGTGGTGAGCTCTGCCGAAAGTTTTTTCATCTTTTCGATAGAGTCGGTATAAAATTCCTGTTGATCAAGCAGTTGGTTCATTTCCTTTTGCTGCTTATATTGGCCGACAAGGTTGTCCGTATCAATAAAACCAACCCAAACCACAAAAAACAGAGTAGCCAGCACATAATAGTTTTTCAGGATGCGCAAGATTTTTAATAATGCCTTTTTCATATGAGATACAAATATACTTTTTTTACTGAAAGAAAAAATAATTACTCATATTTTTTCTCTATTCTCCACCATTAAAATTCTTAATCTGCTGTTCGGTGAGTTTGCAATTGATCCATGTATTATCCATTACTGCATCGTATTTTTTATAAAAATTTATGGCAGGCTCATTCCAATCGAGTACCTGCCAGTGCAAGCGTTTTGCATTTACCTCTTTTGCTTTTTTTATCACGGCATCCAGCAGGGTTTTCCCGATATTTTGCCCACGATATTGTTCTTTTACAATGATGTCCTCCAGGTAAAGACACTTACCTTTCCATGTGGAATAGCTGAAATAATAAAACGCCATCCCCAGCAGCTGTTTTTCATGATATGCCAGTATCACTTCAAAAATGGGTTGATCGCCAAAACCATCCTTTTCCATATCTTCTGCTGTCACGGTGACCTCTTTTGGAGCGCGTTCATATGCTGCCAGTTCTTTGATCAGCGAAATGATTTCAGGAATGTCATTTTTTTCGGCTTGGCGCAACGAAATTTTCATTTCAAATATATTTTTATGTTTTTAATTGATCTTTATAATCTTTATTGTATTGAAAGACTGGCCGGCCAAAATTCTGCACCAATAAATTCCTGCTGAAAGATCTGCAATATTTACCTCTACAGAATGTATCCCACTACCTGAAACTGGCTGGTGCAGCCTGTTGATGATCCTTCCGTCAATAGCGGTCAGTATTATATCAACAGTTTGTCCGCGGACATTTTCAATTTCAATGACCAGCTTTTCAGAGGCAGGATTGGGATATACCGATATTTTAACTGCCTTTTCTTCCGGGTTGTTCATTCCAAGGAAACTGCTGAAATCTGCAATGTAGGTATCAACACTGTTTTGCATATCCATATTCTGCCGCCAGTTGCTTCCCCAGATGATCCTTTTTCCATACCTGCTGACTGTTGCATGAGGCTCAGCCCAATAGACACTGTGGTCGGAATCATAGGTCAAAGGAGAGTACCTTCGGCTGTGATGGTGGGCGATTCGCTGCACATCACCGCTGCCGTCAAGTTTCAGGGCAAACACTTCATCTTCGAAAGGAAGCCATGATAGGCTGTCATCGGTCAGCCTTCCGGTATAATCAAAAGTACTGATAAAACACCATGCTTTCCGGGTTTCATTACGCATGGAAATATGCAGGTCGAAAAGTTCCGAAACCTCAAGTAAAGTAGTTTCGTGCCCGTCCGACAGACGGAATTTTTTTATATAGGTTTTGTTGGAATCCGCATTATAACAATCCATCACGAGTATCTCATCTCCGTTGTTATCAATTCCAAGATCGCTGTGTCCTGCCCCCAGGGGTTTCTGCCATTTAAAAGTAAAATTACTGTCATAAACTTCCACCCCGTGATACCGGCCGGTAATTTCATCCGCATAATCAACCACCACATAACTTCCCAAAGGAGATACCGACACCCAGTCAAAACCGGATAACGAATCCTGAGGCAGGGCCATGATGCTCACTTCTGCTGATGTCTGAAGGTTAAACAGGACAAGGTCTTTAAAGATCACGTCACCCGTGCCATTGTCATATTGTTGTCCGGCAACAGCATAGTAACGGCCATCCTGCGACAAGTTTCCCTCACCGCGCGTATTTGCCCAGGTATACTGTGAAAAAACATGGACGACGGAAGTCACTTCACTGACAATATCATAGGAAAATAAAATGCTGTCGGCATTGTAATAAATGATATCAGGATCGTAAGGATGCCAGAATACATCTTCGCCACCCACCCCACTAAGGGTTTTTATGTATGAAAAATTATTTCCATCACATAACATGGCCACACCATCACCGCTGAAAAGCAATAGTTTCGATTCATCGGCATTCCAGGCCTGCCGCTTGGAGTATTGCGGGACAATGCCGTTCAATCCCCCGGCGATGCCATCGGTAATTCTTTCAACCGTAGTGCCGAAAACAGGATCAACGTATGTGCCGAAAACAACCGGTTTGGCTACATCAGGCATAAAAAGCGCATCGTGATTCGTGATCCATTGGGCCGGACTCCTCCCGGGAACCAATAAAAAGATACACAGACATAATAGGATATTTTTTTTAACCATAATAAATGTTTTTATTCGATAGAGATTTTTTTCACCGCAACCTGCCGTTTGTCTTTTGTCAGGACAACAACATATATTCCCGGACGAAGTTCATGGGTATTGATCAGAATATCCCTGTAATCCGGAACATCCCGTGTCATAAGCACCTGCCCCAGAAGATTTACAACACTTAAGGTGGCGCCTGTCCCCGGCGGCGGGCCTGCATATCTTATCATAATATGATCATCTGCCGGGTTGGGATATACTAAAATAACATTGTCGTCGTCAGTAACAATATCGATACTGTTGAAATTATCATCATTGGTGAGTACCGAGGTCTGGCAAAAATATTCCACCAGAAAAATCATGTTGTTTTTACAAAACAGGTTTTGCACGCCATATTGGTTCGGAAGCCTTCTATAATCAAGGCCTCCGCGATACCAGCCTGTTTGCGCCAGTGTGGTATGGCCATAAGCAAGCAAGCCGTAAAGCCGGTAGGCAGCATACCATCCGAAACTATCGGCAGCCATGTATGTAGGAGCGCCATATAACAAAGGGCTTGTAATTATCTCATTCAACTCATATAAGGGGCTCATAAAATCCAGGGAATATTTTACCAATCCTTTATTTGCCACATAAACGTAACAAAAATTATTATATACAGCCATACGTTGTGCATCCTGATTTCCACCCAGCGCAACAGAGGCGATCTGCTGAAAATTGCTGTCGCTGACATCAATAACAACAATGCTATCGTTACCGGAGACAAAAAGTTTTTCATCCCATGCCACCATATCGTTGATACTCATACTGATCGTTGTATCCACAACCGGGATATTAGGATTGCTGACATCAATGACCACGAGACTGTTGTTCAATTCAGAAAAAACCTGTTGGTTGACAACCACAAACCTTCCGTCGCATACGGCCTGCTGTATGTATCCGGTCTGTATCAGCGAATCGGCCCTGTAAACCCTGAATCCCTGATAGGAAATGTTGCCGGTATAAATGTATTCTCCATCGGACGAAAACTTAATATGTACACAAAATCCGGGGTCTTCATTTTGTCGGACCAGCACCGGAAATGCCGGATCGGAAATATCATAAAGCTTGTATCCAAAGCCCTCATTAGCGACAGCCATTTTATCACCACAAACATCTGCATCACAATTCCAGCCGCCTGTTGTGGTTTTTCCTAATACCTGTGGATGCTGAAAATCATGAAGATCAACAGAAAGTATGCCGTACCATTCCGAAGCAACATACATTATTTTTCCATGTAACGACATATCAAAATTCCATAAACCTCCGGGAAGGTAATTGATCAGATGCACATTAGCAGGATTGGTGGCATCATAGGCCCGGATATAACAGGTATCCAGCGGTCCGCCGGATTTTACAGCCCCCCAGTTTGCCACATAAATGGTGTCATTGATATTTTCTGCATTATAAGGAAGAGCAATGGCGGCAAGATAGATTCCATCGACAGTATCTGAAAAAAACTTTTGCGGAGAAGCAGGATTGCTTACATCAAGGGTATAAAAAAGGCCGTTCGGTGCAAACTGATTGATGCTGGTGCCGCTCATCACATGAAGTAAATCATTGTTTTTGCCAAAGATGACATTTTCGGATAAAAAAGTCCCCTGCTGATAAAATGAAATAAAGGCAAAGGTGTTCGCATCATAAAGCCACACACCGTTCTGACTGCCCCAATGTTGTTGTGAAACCGCACACAGGTTATCTTTAACATCCACACCGACCACTGTGCTGCCAAACTGAGGAATAGCAAAATTTGCAATTTTCGTATAGGTGTTGCCATGATCTTTGTAAGCACACATTTTACTGTATTGTGCAAGATAAATAGTATCCCCTTTGAAAGCAACTGCCTGCGTAGCCATGCCCGCACTGTCGGGTAGAATGTCAAAAATCCGCACCGGATGGGCAGGGTCTGAAATATCCCATTTGGTCAGCCCGTCGTAATTGGCGCACACATATAAAAAATGTCCACATATCCTCATGCGGATGATCTCAGATTTATAGCGACATTCAAAACCATAAGTGTAGGGTATAGACGATCCGCTGCCCACATAATACGACCGCAGGGTAGAGCCTGTAGCTGTGAAAACATGGTCCTGGTAATATTTAATGGATTGACAGGCAGCGCCGGTATTAGCCCCTAAAAACTGTAGGTGGTTCTGGGCACAGATACTCTGAATACAAAACAAAAACACCACAAAATAAAAAGCCTTACTCAACGGAATTTTAGATGTTTGAATAGCAACGAATATACAAAATTTATTTCAAATGTAACTATTCGTTTATAATCCTATCCGGTCGGCAATTTCTTTCATGGCACCAACTGATATTTCGGCAAATTCCGCAATAGGCAGGCCAATCATTTCACATTCCAAAATGGTCTCACGTTTCACCGAAGCTGCGAATGCCTTTTCTTTCATGCGTTTCACCACGGATTTGGATTTAACGGCAAAGAGTTTCTTTTCGGGATATACCAGTGTGGTTGCGATGATCAATCCGGTAATGGTTTCTCCAGCCGCCAGGGCATGGTGAAAGACGGTAGACCTTGGCTGATCTGTTGATTCCTCATTATGCATACTTATCGCATCAACTATTTCTTCATCAACACCGTGTTCCCTGAGGATTTTTATTGCCACATAGCCGTGTGTCTTCGGATCGGCATTGGTAATTTCCACATCAATATCATGGAGCAGTCCTGCAACCCCCCATTTTTCCTCATCCTGCCCGAGCATGCGTGCCAGCGCTTTCATCACGGCCTCCGAGGCCAGACAGTGGTTGATCATGTTTTCTTTTTTTATGTATTCATTAAGCAGTTCTAATGCTTTTTCTCTTGTTATTCCTGAGGTCATTTTTAGTGTTGTTATGTGAATAGTTTATAGTCCTTGGTCAAATAGTGATTAGTCAAATGGTCAAATAGTCAGAAGTCGGAAGTCGGAAGTCAGGAGTCTGCCGCGGCGGAGGAGTCGGGAGTTGGGAGTTGGGAGTTGGGAGTCGGGAGTCGGGAGTCGGGAGTCGGGAGTCAGAAGTCAGAAGTCGGAATTCGGAAGTCAGGAGTCTGCCGCGGCGTAGGAGTCGGGAGTCATTAGTCATTAGTTAATCGGTCAAATTGTTAAAAATCAAATTGCTAATTGGCTATTTTGCTTAGTATGCTATTTAGAAAAATATCCTATTCTCGTAATCTCCTATTCTCCCAGCCTTCCAATCGCTCATTCTCCCAGTCGCCTAATCGCTCAGTCGCTCAGTCTCCCAATCGCTCAGTCGCTCAGTCTCTCAGTCGCCCAGTCGCCCAGTCGCTCATTCTCCCAGTCTCCTAATCGCTCAGTCGCTCAGTCTCCCAATCGCTCAGTCGCTCAGTCTCTCAGTCGCCCAGTCGCCCAGTCGCTCATTCTCCCAGTCGCCTAATCGCTCAGTCGCTCAGTCTCCCAATCGCTCAGTCACTCATTCTCTCAGTCGCCCAGTCGCCCAGTCGCTCATTCTCCCAGTCGCCTAATCGCCCAGTCGCCTAATCGCCTAATCGCCCAGTCGCCCAATCTCCTAATCTCTATCCATGAAAATCCAAACTATGCAGCATATAAATCAGGTGCTCCAGCATGGTGAATATTTCTGTCATGTATTCTTCCACGGCTTTAACGCTGCCGGGCAGTGTAAACACCAGTGTATTGCCGATAACTCCTGCCACAGCCCTGCTAACCAAGGCATTTGGTTTTTGTTGTCCATATTTTATCCGAATCATTTCCATAATGCCCGGAATTTCTTTTTCCAGCATGGGTTTTACAACATCGGGCGTAAAATCTCTCGGGCCGATACCCGTACCCCCTGTGGTAATGACAATATCGTATGTATTCACCGAATCTGTGATCAGCTGCCTGAGTTGTTCAACATTGTCAGGGATGAGGGTTTTATGAACTTCATATTTACGTTTTTTGGAAGTAAAAAAATGTTCACAAAGATCAGCTATATGTTTTCCGCTCAAATCTTCATAAACTCCCTGACTGGCCCGGTCGCTAAGGGTGATTACACAAACCCTGAATATACGGGGGTAATAAATGCCTTCGTCTCCAGGCATGATGGTTCCGCCGCGCAGCACCCGACAAAATATGCCTTCTTTAGGCATCACGCACTCGCCCACTTCATTAAAGATTGCACACGTACTACCGTGACATTTCTTTCCTATCTGTGTAACCTCCAGTTCAACATCATTAATCATAAACCTGTCGAGAGGAGCGGTATCTATCAGGTTCATGCCCGAGATGGTCAGGTTTTCGGCAAACTCACCATAGTTAATCTTTCGCTTTGCTTTTTGCTCTGATTGGGCAATACTTTCGGTCGACAACAAACTCACCTGCCTGTGCCAGTCGCCGGAATGGGCATCATTTTCAATACCGGTTTTATTAATTACTATTTTCTCAACCGGATGTTTTATCACTCCTGTTTTTTCAGAAATATTGACCGATTCTATCTTAATATTCATCACATTCTTATTTTAAATTCTGTTTGTACATAATTAAATTTTCTCTTTGCACACAAGTCGCACTTCCGAAATTACCATGGTCTTATCCACGGCTTTGCACATATCATACACCGTCAGCAAAGCCACACTCACGGCTGTAAGGGCTTCCATTTCCACACCGGTCTGCCCGATGCATTTCACCAGACTTTCGGCCATAACGCCATTTTTTTTCAGTGTGCATTTTACATCAATTTTGGTCAATAGCAAAGGATGACAGAGTGGTATAAGCATGGCATTCTGTTTGGCGGCCTGAATGCCGGCAACTTCTGCCACGGTGAGGACATCGCCTTTTTTCAGTTCGTTGTCTTTTATCAGCCTAAGGGTTTCCTTATGTAAAATAATCATTCCGCTTGCCTTGGCAATACGGGTTTGCTGGGGTTTGTGACCTACATCCACCATGTTGGCCCTGCCGGTGGAATCGGTATGGGAAAGTTTTGGCATAATTTGAATTTGGATATTCAAAATTAGCATTTTTAATATTACCATCTCTTTTTAACCTCGAAGGGTGTAAAGAATTTAAGCGAAGGACGAAAAAGAATTACGATATTTGTATTAACCCCGGCTGAGTCAAATCTCCGGACTACGCAACATCAAACAATCTGATACACATCATGTTGAAGCACCAGATTTCAGTGCAATACTAAAGCATAGTATCCACTAGCAAATAAATATTCAATCCTGAAACAACAGCCGCCAAGGCAAACAACAAGATTTTCAGGAATTGACCATTGGCATATTTTCCCAGTTGTGCGAAGTCTCCGGACTTCGCACCCTAAACAAGCCGGAGTGCAATATAAATTAGCAACTCTGGCTTCACTATTTCACTAAAATAAGGTTTCAACCAACAAATACACATTCAGTCCTGAGACAACAGCCGCTAAGGCAAACAACACCACTTTCAGTAATAATCCGTTTGCATATTTCCCCATCACTTTTTTGGACGAGGTAAGATAAATCTGTATAAAAATAGTGAACGGCAGGGCAATGCTTAGGGCCATCTGAGAGTAGATCAGCGCCATAAAAGGATTGGCCACAAACATGATGATAATCACGGCAAGCACTATTGAAATAAGCACTCCCAAACGGGAATGGTTGTCTTTGCTATCATAAGGCTCCTGAAAGATGCCGGAAAATATAGTGCCGCCGGCCATTCCCGAAGTGATGCCCGAAGCAATACCCGAAAACAACAGGGCGATGGCAAAAATTACAGCAGAACTGCTGCCCAGCAAAGGCTCCATAATGCTTTTTGCCTGCTCAAGCTCATCGACCGCTATTCCGTTTTTAAAAAAAGTGGATGCGGCAAGCAAAATAATTGCACAATTGATAGCCCAGCCAATAATCATAGAGAGCAAGGTGTCCGCAAACTCATATTTCAGTTGTTTCCTGATAACCTTATCGTCCTGGAGGTTCCACTGCCGGCTTTGAATGACCTCGGAATGCAGGTACAGATTGTGAGGCATAATTACAGCTCCCAGCACCCCCATGATAAATACAATAGAATGGTCGGGTATTTCAGGCTTAACAAAGTTTAGAGCAACATTTTGCCAATCGATATCAATAAGGTATAATTCATAAATAAACGAAAGTCCAACAACAGAGACAAAAGCAATGATCCATTTTTCGATTTTTTTATACGAGTTGGAAAACAACAATATCAGGATAAATACGGCGCTGATAATGGCTCCGGCCTGTATCGGCATACCAAAAAGCATTTTTAAAGCTATGGCCGCACCCAATATCACTGCCAGAGAGGTGCTCACTGAGGCCAGCATAGCCAGCACCAGCGAAGGACGCGACACCCAGCCCGGGGTATATTTTGAGGTAGCTTCGGAAAGACATAAGCCGGTGGCAATACCCAGATGCGCCACATTATGCTGAAGGATAATCAACATAATTGTGGAAAGAGTAACCACCCATAACAAGGAATAACCAAATCCGGAGCCTGCGGCAATATTGGTAGCCCAGTTGCCCGGATCAATAAATCCGGCGGTTACCAACAAGCCCGGGCCGATATATTTGAAGATTTCTAATCCGCCAAGACGTGGTTTGTGATTTTTTTTATCAAAAAGCTTTTTCCACATTATCCGCCGATATTACTAAAGTGCCCGTTTTTGTTAAATGTATTTCAAGAAACACTGTTTGCCCGTAGGGCATAAATAACAATAAAAAACCAAATAAAGGTAAGTTTTTTAGCGTAGGGAATAAACAGATACCACTATTTTCATCCGCCGATATTATTAAAATGACCATTTTTGCTTAATGTCCCACATTCAGGTTTGATTTTGATGGCTTCTAAAATAGCATTTTCAGCGCCTATTGTCCTCACATCAAACTCTAAATCGTTGAACAGGCAGGGTTTTATTTTTCCATCGGCTGTCAACCGCAGACGGTTGCAAATGGAACAATCACCTCCTGTACCACCGTCCACAACGGAAAAATGCCCTTTTTGAAGATCCATCATCTGGATAAAACGAACCTGCAAACCGTTTCTTTCGCAAAAATCTTTCACACCCAAAGCATCCGGCTCCTTTGAAGAATATTTTACCACACAGTTAATTTTTATAGGGTTTAAACCTGCATTTTTTGCCGCGATAATGCCACTAACCACCCTCTTAATATCACCTCCACGGGTAATTTCAGCATATTTATGCGGATCCACCGTATCAAGACTGATGTTAATCCGCTGAATTCCGGCTTTGGCAAGCTGTCCGGCATATTCTTCAAGCAGAATACCGTTGGTAGTCATGGATAAATCAATAATTCCCGGAATTATGGAAATCTGTTCAATAAGCGAAATAATTCCCCTGCGCACCAATGGCTCCCCTCCGGTAATACGTACCTTGGTGATTCCTTTGGAGACCGCCATTTCAATAACTTGAAGGATTTCTTCAAAAGACAATATATCCTTATGATCCTGCAACGAAATACCTTCTGCAGGCATGCAATAGATACATCGCAGGTTGCAACGGTCGGTTACCGAAACCCGAAGGTAATTTATTTCACGGTTATATGAATCTAACATCAATAAACTCTCCTTTTTCAACAACAGCCTTGCCGATGGGTATAAAAGCCATTCCGTTTGCATAAGCAAGCGCATGTATATGTGCGGAACCATGATAACTTACAGATTCAACCGTTCCATCGCTGTTGATCACAACAGGAATTACCGAAAGCCGTTCCGATATTCTGCGTTTATATTCATGTGCAAATGGCATACGGAGTAACCGTGGTGAAAATTCACAGCCCATCATTTTATAAAGCAAGGGCTTGACCAACAATTCAAAAATGACAAAGGACGCCACCGGGTTCCCGGGCAGGCCAAAGCAGATTTTATTATCTTTTCTTCCACACACAGTAGGTTTTCCGGGTTGTATCGCAATGGTGCGGAACAATATCTCAAAGCCGGTTTTCATCATCATTTCCGGAACAAAATCGAAATCGCCCATGGAAACGCCACCGGTAAGCAGGACAACATCACTGGTTTCAGAGGCATCCTCAAGCATATGGCGGGTGATTTCTTCATCATCTCTGGCAATGCCTTCATATTTTACTTTCACATGCATCTGTTGCGCCTGAGCCAACAATTGCCATGAATTGCTGTTGCGTATCTGCGAAGCTCCCGGAATCTGGTAAGGTTCCACTAATTCATCACCGGTGGAAATTATGCTGACCTTCGGCTGAAGGCTAACTTCAGTCTCATAGCAACCCACAGCAGCCAGAATGGCTATGTGTTCAGGTTTGATTAAGATTCCTTTTTCAAGAACGAGGCTGCCTTTTTTCACATCTTCAGCCGCATAGGCAATATTTGCCGCAGTGTCGGCCTTTATAAATTTTATACTGTTTTCGCCTGATTTTTCAGTATGTTCCACCATCAGCACGCAGTCGGCACCCTGAGGTATCATGGCTCCTGTCATAATTTTGGCACACTGGTTATCCGAAATTATCTTCTCCGGCGCTTTACCGGCAGCAATAACCTCAATTATTTCAAGTTCATTAAAAATATCCCGCCGGCAACAAGCATAACCATCAACCGCCGATTTGTTGAAAGGAGGCATGTCAATATCCGAACGGATATCTTCTGCAAGTACACGGCCCAATGCAGAAGTCAGAGGTACTTTTTCGGTACCGGTAGCATATTTACACGATAAAACAGTTTCCAGTGCAATCTCAAAAGGTATCATCTTTCCGGGGTTTCGCACAAAATTACAAAACTTTGGGATGTGAAATTCTTTTTTATGGATAGTGACGGGGAAGGAAAACCACGGAGGCACGGATCCGCCGCGGCGGACACGGAGAAACACGAAGATGTTTTTAGCGTTGTGCTATTGACTATTGATTATTGGTCATCAGTGATCAGTCATCAGTCATTGACTATTGACTATTGACCAGTGGTCACTGGCTATTGGCTATTGGCTATTAGCAATTGGCTACTGGCTATTGTCTTAGCGATAGGCTACCGGTTATTGCCTTGCCCCTATTGATTCTTCAACTTATCCGCCTGTTTCTGCGCATCGGCCAAAATCTTGTTCGCTTTAACTTCAGCCTCCTGGTTTAGTTGTGCTGCTTTATCCTTAGCTGTTTTAACCAGTTGTTTTGTGGTTTCCCTGGCGGCAGCCTTAGTAATTGGATTTGTCGCTTTATCCACCAGCGCTTGACCCTGTTTTTCGGCTTCGCTGATCAGTTTATCTCCTGCACGTTTGGCTTCATCACGCAACAACTGGGCTTGTTTCTGAGCATCATCCAGTATTTTCTGTGCCTGGGCGCTCACTTCGGCCTTGATATCGCCTACCGTTTCCTGCACTTTATCCTTTACAGTTTCTATCACCTGGTCTTTCAAATCGCTTACGGCATCGCCCACGCTGCTTTTAATATCCGTAGTAATGGTAGGCTTGGTATATGTACCGCCAATCTTAGCAGCAACAACAATCGTATTCCCGGGTTGAATGTTCAAACCCTTGCTGTTGGCCTTACTCACCAGATTGTTCAGCACTCCGTTAGCAGCGCCGCCAAACAGTTCGCGTGGAATTTCCATCACAGCATCATAACTTATGGTCTGATCTATGGAATTCCATCCGCTCAACGTCATCTTTATCTTTTCGAAAGTAAAGGAATGGGGTTTAAAATATACTTTGCCGTCAACAATACTGATTTCAACAGATGTATTATCTATTCCTATGCGTTTGAACTTGTCGATCTTCAATGCTTCAGCAATTTTATTTACCGGTTCAAAACCTTTTAATTCAACTGTGTTCAATGTTAGCTTTCCCGTACCGGTCAGGGTGTTGTATAGTGGCGTCATGGTCTTATCCAGGGAGGATTTAAGATTAATTTTTGCCGAAACCCTTCCCTCACACTTTTCGGCTACCGGCGCCAGTTTCTGCACCGTAACAAATGTCTTAAAGGTCTTGGGGATGTTAAAATTGCCGGCATCCAGATCAAGGTCAATTTCGGGGTCGGGCTTCTGCGTGCTGTATGAGCCGTTGACCGACAGTGCGCCGTCGAGCACATTCATCTTCAGGTTTTCCAGGGTCAGTTTCCGGCCAGCAACTTTTACAACCCCCGAAACATTGGTCATATCCATTTTATCGTACAACACCCTGCCAAAAGAAGACTGCAAAGTAAAATCAATATTGGCAGGTATTTCGATCACTGACGATGAACTTTCTCCGGTTTCATTTTCCGTCGCCGGAGTGGTTTCTTCCGACATAAACTCATTGACATCCAATAGCCTGGACTTACTTTCAAAACTGCCTCTGAGCAATTCATCTTTAAAGATATAGGAAAGCAAATTGTCGAGGCGGCCTCTGGCGTCTAGGTCGGAACGGCCAATTTTCAGGTTGCACAATGGCATATCAACAAATTGCGGTGAAAAAAGCAGTTTCAGATCATTGATGATCACAGTCTGCCTGATATCACTGCCTTTATAGGTCATTCCGGCAATGGAAATCTCACCCTTAGCCTGAAAATCCTGGTATTTTTCCTTTTCAATGGATGATAATCTTCCTTTCACACTGACATCGGCTTTTAGCTTCCCATTCAGTTCATCGCCCTTTTCAAGCGGATAAAAATCTTTCACTTCACCAAGGTTCACATTGGCTTTCAATGTCCCGTCTATATTGGGATCTGAAACAGGCGTAGTAACACGCAGCACAATATCCGCACGGTTTGTTCCCGTTTCAAAATGGAGTTTTTTCACATCAATGACCGTATGGTCAGGTTGCCCGTTGTTATTGCTTACCCTGACATTCAGGCTGATATTGCTCACCGCTTTGGGCAGATCAGGATATTTGAACATGGCATTTTCAACCAGCAGGTTCAGTGCAAAAGCAGGCAAGGATTTCTCGCTGTACGTGCCTTTGGCAAAACCATCCAACGCCAGGCTTCCTTTGGTTTCGATATTATCAAAATCCTTCATGTATAAGGCGGGTACCAGCGACAGTATATTGCTGAAATCAGTCTTTTTTGTGTTCATTTTAATATCCATGTTTATGTCATCTCCGGGCATGGCCACCCAACCGTCGAAACCAAGAAACAGGTTATTAAGACGCAACTCATTTTTCATAAAAGAATATTTGTAGTTTTTCAGGTCTGCATCAATATCTGCATGAAGGTCAATACTGGCATTCCTGAGGTATCCGACTCCCCCGGAAGAAAAGTCAAGCGTATCAATACTTGTTTGCGTGCGCAGTGTGGTAAAATCAGCCGTCAGGTCGCCTTTCAGCGTATGGTTCAGAGCAACAGCCCTTACGTGAATGTTATCCTCTTCATCATCATAGGTAAGCATTCCATCGCTGATAGCGAGTTTGTCGATGGCAAGCCTGAAGGCAGAAGGCTCTTCGGGCTTTGTTGTTCCCGTATCAGCAGAAGGCTTCAAGATATCCCAGTTAGCCCTTCCCCCTTTCTGCACAATCAGGTGCACCTCGGGTTTTTCAATCGATATGGTGTTTATCTTATATTGATCACCTTTTATAACGCAGAATAATCCGACACTAACCCGTAATTTCTCAATATCGGCGAGGGTATCGCCTTTAAATTCATTTTTCCCGGCCACGGTCAGATCATCCAGTCCCAAAGTAAAATCAGGAAAATTCCTGAAAATTGAAAGATGATAATCTTTGAAATCAACGGTGGCATTAAGACTCTTATTTATTTCCGTTTTCACCTTTTCCACGATCTGTTTTCTGAAAATTACAGGCAGTACAATGGCCGACACGATAATAAGCAAAATTAAAATGCCTAAAATCTTAAAAATGAGTTTGGTAATTTTACGGATTTTCATAATCTTGGTTTTTAAGGTTATATGTAATGTAAAGTATAGAAATTGTTTTGATTTTATCTTTTCATATCTTTATGCGTCTTTTTTGCTGCAACTTCGTTAGATTTTTCGACATAGGATAAACTATGTCTGCAAAATCTGCCTCGTTTCGCTAAAAAATCCATCAT
>Ga0209717_1000245_pt1 | contig 68902 bp, 49 predicted proteins | sample AD_UKC048_MetaG_FD_184418 | JGI IMG/M metagenome (GOLD analysis project Ga0209717, IMG submission 184418) | Active sludge microbial communities of municipal wastewater-treating anaerobic digesters from USA - AD_UKC048_MetaG (SPAdes) (version 2) | ecosystem: Engineered > Bioreactor > Anaerobic >...
CAACTAGACAAGCAGAAGGTGGTTCATCTGACTGTATGTTGGTTCCTGTTGCAATTTATCCAGATCCAACACGTATTAACGGATATTTAGTAATGACTGAAGTTATGAATGCTGACGGAACTCCACACGCTTCAAATGGTAGAGCTACTATTGATGACGATGGTGATTTCTGGTTTGGTTTCGAACAAGAGTATTTCATTATGGATACAAAAACTTTATTACCTCTAGGTTTCCCTGTTGGAGGTTACCCTGCACCACAAGGAATGTACTACTGTTCAGTAGGAGGAAAAAATACTCACGGAAGAAAATTAGTTGAAGAGCATGCTGATTTATGTATTGCTGCTGGTCTTAATTTTGAAGGAATCAATCAAGAAGTAGCTTGTGGACAATGGGAATTTCAATTGTTTGCAAAAGGAGCAAAATTAGCTGGAGATGAAATCTGGGTTGCTCGTTACTTATTAGATCGTTTGACTGAAAAATATGGTTACTATATTGAATACCACCCAAAACCACTAGGAGATACTGACTGGAATGGTTCTGGTATGCACGCTAACTTCTCTAACGAAGTTTTGAGAACTTGTGGTTCTAAAGAAACTTACGATAAAATTTGTGAGGCTTTCCGTCCTGTAACTGAAGAGCACATCGCAGTTTACGGAGCTTACAACGAGCAACGTTTGACTGGTAAACACGAAACTGCTTCTATCCACGATTTCTCTTATGGAGTTTCTGACAGAGGTTGTTCAATCCGTATTCCATTAATCACTGTTCAAAAAGGATACAAAGGATGGTTGGAAGACAGAAGACCAGCTTCTAACGGTGACCCATACAAAATTGCTGCTAGAATTATCAAAACTGTAAAATCAGCTTTGTAATTTTATCCAATTATAAATCAAAAGTGCTTTCAGAAATGGAAGCACTTTTTTTATGTTGCAAAATCATAATATTATTCTTTATATCAACACCAAAAGGTATCTTTGCATAATCAACAATACAAAATCAAAAAAACATGATTGTCTGGATATCATTCATAGCGGCTATCTTAATATTCCTAGCACTTGATTTAGGTGTTTTCAACAAAACGCCACATATTATTAGTTCTAAAGAAGCTGGAAAATGGACTGGCATATTTGTAACCATATCATTTCTGTTCTCTGGAGTAATTTATTGGCTTTATGGCAATAATTATATTGCAAATCCAGATGCGTTAAAGCCAATAGAGGCTTCAATGAAATTCATAACGGGGTATTTAATAGAATTATCGCTTAGTGTAGATAATATATTTGTCATCGCCATCATTTTTTCTTCCTTTAGAATCCCACAAAAATACCAACACCGAGTTTTGTTTTGGGGAATTATAGGCGCCATTGTTTTTAGAGGATTGATGATTTATTTTGGTGTGCTGCTGATTCATAAATTCAGTTGGACGACTTATATTTTTGGGGCTTTTTTAATTTTCACAGCAGTTAAAATGCTGTTTTCAAAAGAAGATGATAAATTTGAACCCAAAAAATCTTTTGTTTATAGAACATTACGGAAAATAATTCCCGTAACAACGCACATCGACGGAGAACATTTTTTCGTCCAAAGAAAACACATTACGGCAGCCACTCCACTATTTGTAGCATTAGTAGTCATTGAAGTAATGGATGTTATATTTGCAGTTGACAGTGTTCCGGCAATTTTAGCCATAACATCAGACCCATTTTTAGTATTTAGTTCCAATATTTTTGCCATTTTGGGCTTACGTTCCATGTATTTCTTTTTATCCCATATGCTTAACAGATTTGCCCATCTCGAATACAGCCTTATCGCTATTTTGAGTTTCGTTGGACTAAAAATGCTACTTCATGATTTTTATGTAGTACCCGAATGGGCTTCCTTGGCTTTCATCGCGCTTTCGCTCCTCATCGGAATTATAGTTTCATTGAAAATGAGTGAAAAAACTTCTTCGAAATAATACATAAAAAAAGGAAATCTCTCGATTTCCTTTTTTTATGCTTTAAATTAACCCAATTATAATTTAATTTCCTGTATTTGACTTTCCTTAATATTCAATTTACTAATAACATCCAAATAACTATTTTTATTTACTGTAGTTGCAAAATCAGCTGGCACTACAACAATTCTAAAAATTTGTTGTATTCTATACTCTGCAGGAACAGTCCCTAAATCATTTCCACTCAAATAAATATCAACATAATTATAAGTGAAATTGAAGTTGTAAGAATAATCTCTTGTGCCATTATCAAAATAATAGGTTTGTGGTAAAAATTCCCAAATAGCTTTTCCATTATCGACGCCACCTAATCGATAAACTAAAATTACATCAGAATCATATAATGATTTGGGGAATGTATATCTCACTTTATAATTCTTATCAGATGTGAAATTAAAATAATTGCTAGATGTATTTTCATAAACAGTCCCAATTAAACCATCTTCACCTGGTATTCCCTGAGGCCCTTCTGGTCCTGTACAACTTTGTAAACTAAGCATTCCGATAACGGCAAAAAGTGTGATAATTTTTTTCATAATATTAATATTTAATGAGTTCGAGTAGGTATTTTCAAAAATCAAACCAAAATACATTTTTTTATTGTATTTGATGAAAATAAATTGAATAATATCAAAAATAAATATACAAATACTTGACTAACAGATAATTAAAATAAATAGGTTTTTAAAAATAAAAAGAGATTATGCTAAAAATCGAGATAAGCGATTCTCTGCTTACATGTTTCTTCGATATTGTCCACCCACTTCAAACAATGCGTTCGTGATTTGCCCTAACGAACAAACTTTCGTCGCTTCCATCAAATATTCAAACAAGTTTTCGTTTTTGATGGCTGCTTGACGTAAAGTATCTAAATGTTCGTTTACTTTATCCGGATTAGATTGATGCAAATTTTCCAGCATCTTGATTTGATATTTCTTTTCTTCTTCGGTGGCTCGAATCACTTCGGCAGGAATTATGGTTGGTGAACCTTTGGAACTCAAGAACGTGTTTACACCAATAATTGGGAACTCGCCTGTGTGTTTCAAAGTTTCGTAATACAAACTTTCTTCTTGAATTTTACTTCTTTGGTACATCGTTTCCATCGCACCAAGAACTCCACCACGTTCCGTAATTCGGTCAAATTCTAGTAAAACCGCTTCTTCAACTAGGTCGGTCAGTTCTTCGATAATGAATGAACCTTGAATGGGGTTTTCGTTTTTGGTCAAACCTAATTCTTTATTGATAATCAACTGAATGGCCATCGCCCGACGCACACTTTCCTCGGTTGGCGTGGTAATCGCCTCGTCATAAGCATTGGTATGCAAGGAATTACAGTTGTCATAAATGGCATACAAAGCCTGCAAAGTGGTCCGAATATCATTAAAATCGATTTCCTGTGCGTGAAGCGAACGACCTGAAGTCTGAATGTGGTATTTGAGCATTTGCGCTCGTTCATCGGCACCATATTTATTTTTCATGGCTTTCGCCCAAATTTTTCGTGCCACCCGACCAATTACAGCATATTCTGGATCAATTCCGTTCGAGAAAAAGAAGGATAAATTAGGCCCAAAATCATTGATTTTCATTCCACGACTCAAATAATATTCCACATAAGTGAAACCATTCGAAAGCGTGAAAGCCAACTGTGAAATCGGATTGGCACCAGCTTCGGCAATATGATAACCCGAAATAGAAACCGAATAAAAGTTTTGCACCTTTTTCGCTATAAAATATTCCTGAACATCTCCCATTAATCGCAAGGCAAATTCTGTCGAGAAAATACAAGTATTTTGGGCTTGATCTTCTTTTAAAATATCTGCCTGAACTGTTCCCCGAACTTTCGAAAGTGTTTTGGCTTTTATTTCATTATAAATATCCAAAGGCAAAACTTGGTCTCCAGTCACACCCAAAAGTAGCAACCCCAAACCATTATTCCCTTCGGGCAAATCGCCTTGATATTGTGGGCGTTCTGTTCCTGTTTTCTTGTAAATTGATTTTATTTTTTCTTCTACAGATTCTTCCAAGTTGTTTGCTTTGATGTAAATTTCACATCGTTGATCGATAGCAGCATTCATAAAAAAGCCCAACATCATTGGTGCTGGCCCATTAATAGTCATACTCACCGAAGTCATGGCATCGACCAAATCGAAACCGGAATACAATTTTTTGGCATCATCCAGACAACAAATAGAAACTCCGGCATTCCCGATTTTTCCGTAAATATCAGGACGAATATGAGGGTCATTTCCGTATAAAGTCACGCTGTCAAAAGCGGTAGAAAGTCGTTTCGCTGGCAAACCGGCACTCACATAATGAAAACGTTTATTGGTTCTTTCGGGTCCTCCTTCTCCAGCAAACATCCTTGATGGATCTTCACCTTCTCTTTTAAAAGGATACAATCCTGCTGTAAATGGGAATTCTCCTGGCACATTTTCCTGTAAATTCCAACGCAAAATATCGCCCCAAGCTTGATATTTTGGCAAAGCTATTTTCGGAATCTGAGTATGCGAGAGCGATTCGGTGTGAGTTTCAATTTTGATTTCTTTGTTTCGAACTTTAAAGGTGTAAAACTGCTCTTTGTATTTATTAATTTTCTCGTTCCAACTGAGAATTATTTCCCAATTGTAAGGATCCAAATCCATTTTTACTGTGTCGAATTGATGGATCAACAAATCTAAAAATGCTTCTTTGTCAGGCTGAACTTGTCGAAGCCCTTCTTCATTTAAACCAAACTTCGACAAGCTCAGTTTGACATTTTCTACAGATTCTATGGTTTTAAAAATCCCATATAATTTTTGAGCAACTTCCACTTGAGTCAAAGCCGTCGCATCATATTTCCGATTATTCTCTGCGATTTCAGACAAATAGCGGGTTCGGTGTGGCGGAATCACAAAGACTTTTTCACTCATTTCGTCTGAAATTTCAAAAGTAGATTTCAAATCAGAATTGGTTTTCTCTTGAATTTTATCCAAAACAGCTTTGTACAAGGTATTCATTCCCGTATCGTTAAATTGAGAGGCAATGGTTCCAAAAATCGGCAACGAATCTAAATCCGTGTTCCAAAGATTATGATTTCTTTGGTATTGCTTTTTTACATCGCGCAAAGCATCCAAAGAACCGCGTTTATCGAATTTATTAATCGCCACCAAATCGGCAAAATCAAGCATATCGATTTTTTCCAATTGGGTTGCTGCGCCAAATTCGGGCGTCATTACATAAAGAGAAACATCCGAATGTTCTGTAATTTCAGTATCGGATTGTCCAATTCCTGATGTTTCTAAGATTATAATATCGTATTTCGCCGCTTTAATAACCTGAATCGCTTCGGCAACGTATTTTGACAAAGCCAAATTAGATTGTCGTGTTGCCAAAGAACGCATATAAACTCTAGAATTATTGATGGCATTCATCCGAATTCTATCTCCAAGCAAAGCTCCACCAGTTTTCCGTTTGGAAGGGTCAACCGAAATAATTCCGATAGTTTTTGTTGGAAAATCAATTAAAAAACGACGTACCAATTCATCAACCAAAGAAGATTTTCCAGCACCACCAGTTCCGGTAATACCCAAAACAGGCGTTTTACAATCGGTATTTATTTTATGAATTTTATCTAATGTTGCAGCGGCAACTTCTGGAAAATTCTCCGCTGAAGAAATAATTCGGGCTATTGCTTTTGGATTTTTCTCTTCCAAATGATTGATTTCGTCATGCAATGTATCACCTATAGCAAAATCGGATTGTTGCACCAAATCATTAATCATTCCTTGCAATCCCATTGCTCGACCATCGTCTGGCGAATAAATTCTGGTAATTCCATACGCTTGCAAATCGGCAATTTCAGAAGGAAGAATGACACCACCTCCACCGCCAAAAATCTTGATATGTGAAGCTCCTTTTTCGCAAAGTAAATCACGCATGTATTTAAAATATTCATTGTGACCGCCTTGGTACGAAGTCATGGCAATAGCATTGGCATCTTCTTGAATGGCTGTATTTACCACTTCTTCAACGCTTCGGTCGTGGCCTAAATGAATGACCTCAACACCTGTGGACTGAATAATTCTTCGCATAATATTGATTGCAGCATCGTGACCATCAAAAAGTGATGCAGCAGTTACAATTCGAACTTTATTGACAGGAATATAAGGCTTTACGACTTCCATTTTTTTGTGAATATGATAATTTATGTGTGCAATTTACGTAAATTTTTAAATATAAATTATTGAAAATTAGAATGACTACAAATTATCATAATGTGTTATTTATTATGAAAAATAAGTTTAGTTTTGAGGAAAATTATTAAGGTACGGATTGTCTAGCCCTGATGGAAATGGAAAGCCCGGAACTTTAGAAAGTTGTTTTTCTTGACAGAAAAAAGCGACCAAAGGAAGCTCTTTTTAGGACTTAGAAAAACACTTTATAAAGTGAGGACTTGAAATGTACAGCAGGATTAGCTACAAATAAAAATAGTATGCAAAAAATTATTATACTGATTCATTGCGAAGACCAAAAAGGAATTATTGCCGCAGTGACTGATTTTATTGTTAGAGTTGAAGGAAATATAATTTATATTGACCAACATGTCGATGTCGAGCAGAATGTATTTTTTATGCGATTGGAATGTGAACTTACGAATCCAAACAGCAATTTGACGGCTATAAAACATGTTTTTGAGCAATCTATCGCAGTTGATTTTAAGATGGCTTGGGAAATTCATCCTAAAAATATAAAACCTAAAATGGCTTTATTTGTTTCAAAATACGATCACTGTCTATTTGATATTTTGGGGCGTTACAGCGCTGGAGAATTTAATGTTGAAATTCCTTTAATTGTGAGCAATCACGAGGATTTAAGGTCGGTTGCTAATCGGTTTGAAATTCCGTTTTACTGTATTCCTTTTACCAAAGAAAACAAAGCAGAAGGTGAAAAACAACAAATCGAATTGCTCCAAAAACACGAAATAGATTTTATTGTTTTGGCGCGTTACATGCAAATCATCACTCCCAATTTGATTTCACTTTACGAAAACAAAATCATCAATATTCATCATTCGTTTTTGCCAGCTTTTCCGGGTGCAAAACCCTATCATTCGGCTTTCAAAAGAGGGGTGAAAATTATTGGAGCTACGAGTCATTATGTAACAGAACAGTTGGATGAAGGCCCAATTATCGAGCAAGATATTACTCGTGTTTCGCACATTAATTCTATTGATGATTTTATCATGAAAGGTCGCGATTTGGAACGCATCGTTTTGGCAAGAGCCATAAAACTTCACGCTGAGCGAAAAACAATGGTTTATGACAATAAAACGGTCGTGTTTTACTAAAAGTTAACGCAACTACAACAAAGTAATAACATATCATTAACAGCTTTGAGTCTAAAATAGTCTGACCTTTGTAGAATAATAAACTGGTTATTTATTATTTTGGTTTTGGTTAGTTAAAAGAATGTCTCGCAATTTTGCGGGACTTTTTTTTGGTCGTATTTTATCAAAAGAGAATGCTAAAAATGATTTCCTTATCCAAAAAACCATTTTTATTTCACAAGGCTTTAACAAAATAAATTACTGGGAAATAAATCGTAATTATTTAAATAACAACTGCTTAAATTATATTTATTTCTAAAACTTGAAATAAACACTTTCCTTCAAAAGAAAACTTAACGTATATCCAACAAACTAATAACATATCATTAACAGCAAAACTTCAAAAACTGCCCGATCTTTGCAGAGTAATAAACTGGTTATTTATTATTTTGGTTTTGGTTAGTTAGTTAAAAAAATGTCTCGCAGATTGTGGGACATTTTTTTTATTTTAGTAAACCAATAAACGACAGGACTTGATTGTTGAAAACCAAGGGTTGTTCTACATTGACCACATGACCGCATTGTTCAATTACAAATAATTTGGATGATTTAAAGTGCTTTTCGACTACCAATCTTACCGATGGTAAAAACATATAATCTTCTTCTCCCATAACATAAAGCGTTGGAATATCCAATTCTACTTGCCGAAACCATTTGAGTACTGGATTGATTTCGGCGGTGAGTTTGAACCATTTGATGAATTCTTTTTGGTATAACTTTTTGGCCTCATTAATAAAAAGCAATCGCGATTGCTTGTGACTTTTTTTAGGCATAATCACAAAGGCAAAAAACTTGTACAACACCAAATAAGGCAACACATATTTAAAAGTATTCCCCAATTTCATCAGGATTTGAGAACGGAAATTCATCTTCAAAATAGCTCCACCAAGAATCATGCTTTGTACTCGCTCGGGGTGCATTTCGGCCAATTGTCGAATGAGAATCGTGCCAAGTGAAATCCCAACAAAATGTGATTTTTCAATTTTCAGATAGTCGATAACTTCCAGAACATCGTTGGCAATAGACTCGAAAGTATATTTTTTTTGGAAAGCATTTTTCAATGTAGATTTTGAACTTCCATGACCTCGCAAATCCAGCAACAAAACATTGTACTGGCTTTTGAAATCCCGAATTTGTTTGAACCATATAGACGAACTACCGCCAGCCCCGTGGACAAAAGTCACCCACTGATCGGTGTTTTCGTTTTTATATATGATGTAGTTTATCAAAATCTAAGATTTTTTATCAATTCCTTTTGTTCCCCCTTTAGGGGGTTAGGGGGTTAATATGCCTTCCATCTCCTCTTGCATCTTCAACGCTTCTTCCTTAGCCTTTTCGGCAAAATCAGTTCCATTCGAAGCATAAATAATCGCTCTCGAAGAATTAATCAGCAAGCCAACATTAGCATTCATTCCGTATTTACAAACTTCCTGAAGACTTCCGCCTTGCGCACCAACTCCGGGAACCAACAAGAAACTATCCGGAACAATCTTCCGAATCTCCGTGAAATATTCCGCTTTGGTCGCTCCCACAACATACATCAGGTTTTCCGAATTTTTCCAGGTTTTTGAGGTTTCCAAAACTTGTTTGTACAATTCTTTTCCGTCCACATTTAAAGTCTGAAAATCAAAAGCACCTTCATTAGAAGTCAAAGCCAACATAATGGTGTGTTTGTTTTCAAAAGCCAAAAAAGGTTCCACCGAATCTTTCCCCATATAAGGCGCCACGGTCACGCTGTCAAAATTCAAATCTTCGAAAAAAGCTTTGGCATACATTGACGAAGTGTTCCCAATATCACCTCGTTTGGCATCGGCAATCGTGAAGATGTCTGGATAATTTTCGTTGATGTAATTGATGGTTTTTTGCAAAGAAATCCAACCTTTTATGCCATAGGCTTCATAAAAAGCCGTGTTGGGTTTATAGGAAACCGCCAAATCGTGTGTGGCATCAATAATCGCTTTGTTGAATTCGAAAATCGGATCTTCGAGTTCTAATAAATGCTTTGGAATTTTATTCAAATCAACGTCCAGTCCTACGCAGAGGAACGATTTCTTGATTTTGATTTGGTCGATAAGTTCTTTAGTTGTCATCGTTGTGTGTTTAACCGCAAAGTTCGCAAAGTTTTTCGCAAAGTACACAAAGTATTAAAAAAAATGCCAACCTTTTTTAGATTGACATTTCTTGATACTTCTTTTTAATAAATCTTTCCGCTAAGCTAACAAAAAATATTTTTTAACCATTAAGAGAATTAAGAAAATTAAGTTTTTAGTCTTAATGAACCTTAATTTTCTTAATGGTTTCAAGAGTAAAATAACTTTATTGTTTAAAAAACCTCACTAGCTTCTTTCAACTTCTCCATATTGTTCACCAATTGCAATTCGTCAACAATTTTCTGAATGTCACCATTCATAATATTTCCTAAATCGTACAACGTCAATCCTACTCTGTGATCCGTCACACGACCTTGTGCATAATTGTAGGTTCTAATTTTGGCCGAACGGTCACCCGAACTCACTTGCGAAGTACGTTTGGTAGCATCTTCAGCTTGTTTTTTGGCCAATTCCATTTCGTACAAACGAGAACGCAAAACCGTCAAAGCCTTATCTTTATTTTTATGTTGCGATTTCTGATCCTGACATTGCGCCACCAAACCGGTTGGAACGTGCGTCAAACGAACTGCCGATTTCGTGGTATTTACTGATTGTCCACCAGGTCCTGACGAACAGAAGAAATCCACACGAACATCGTTCATATCAATTTGTACATCAAATTCTTCGGCTTCCGGAAGTACCATAACCGTCGCTGCCGAGGTGTGAACACGCCCTTGAGTTTCCGTTTGTGGAACACGTTGCACACGGTGAACACCTGCTTCAAACTTCAAAGTACCGTAAACATCTTCTCCGGTAACTTCAAAAATCACCTCTTTGAAACCGCCCGAAGTTCCTTCGTTCATATCCACAACCGAAGTTCTCCAACCCATTCCTTCGCAATATTTGGTGTACATACGGAACAAATCTCCGGCAAAAATACTCGCTTCATCCCCTCCCGTTCCGGCACGAATTTCGACCATCACGTTTTTGGCATCTTCAGGATCCTTCGGAATCAACATAAACTTGATTTCTTCCTCTAGTTCTGGCAATCTTTCTTTGGCTTCTTCGAGTTGCATCTTGGCCATTTCGACCATATCCGCATCACTTCCGTCGGCAATAATTTCGTTAGCTTCATCAATGTTGGCTAAAACTAAAATGTATTCTTCTCTTTTCTCCACCAAAGCTTTGATGCTTTTGTATTCCTGATTCAGTAGCACATAACGCTTTTGATCGGCAATCACATCGGGTTGAATCACCAAATCCGAAATCTCGTCGAAACGCTGCTTTACATATTGAAGTCTATCTAACATATTCTTGTTCCTTTTATTGGAGTGCAAATTTACGAAAAAGAATTACAGTTTGCAAGATTGCTTTTTTGCTGTTTCCCGCCAAACGAGACAATGCAATTAAGTAAAGGATAAACACACCATAACTTTGTCATTCCGACGCAGGAGGAATCTCATTAGTTGCTCTCATTATGTGATTTGTTACGCCTGTTCGCTTTGGTCGAAATGACAAAACAACTTCACTTTCCGTCACTTCGAGTGGTTTTTAATAGTAATGCGGCAGCTTTACTATGAAAAATTGTATCGAGAAGCTTATAAAAACGAGCATTCCTTCTAAAACTAAAAAAAATACAAAAAAAAACACCCTTTTACTGTTTCCCGTAAAATTACTGATTCAAAAGGAGTTAGTTTTGGGAAAGATATAAAAACTTAATCGAAATTAATCAGTATTTTCAGTTGGAATTTATATATTTGAAAGAATAAAAACGCAATGAAGTTTTGCCAAACAACCCATTTTGGGCTTATATACGAAAGTTAATTGAGAATATTTAGGAGTTGGCGGTAAGCACCGTTCAGAATCGATAACAATAACACTAAAAAAAATGAATATAAAAAGAATTGAGATTAATACCTTTCGACATTTAACTAATCTAAATTTTACCTTTGGTAGTATTCTAACCGTAATAGCAGGTGGAAACGGAACAGGAAAAACTTCACTACTGGGGATTATTGGACATGTATTTAAATATGGCAACTCTAATCAGACATTATTTAATGACCGTTTTGAAACAAAATACTCTTCTGTTTTTCGATTTTCTGACACCCACGACATTGCTGGATCTTATACATATAGACTTGTTTTTCAAGACGATAGTTATAAAGATTCTGCATTAAGGATTACAACTGAGAATGGCAAAGTCAGACATAGAATTGATGTTGGTGGTAGAGTAAGAGGTGGTGGTAAATCATCTAAACCAGTAATTTTTCTAAGTCTAAAAAGGCTCTTGCCGTTAGCGCAAGAAAATGAAAGAAATATTCGTCTTGGCTTGCAAACATTAACACCTGAATTAGCTACCGAGTATGGTCAAATTTATAATGAAATATTTTCAACAACAGAAACTATAAATCCAGTTCATACAAAATCTAATAACAAGAATTCATTTTCTCCAACAACCGAAACATTCGATTCTCACGGTATATCTGCAGGTCAAGACAATATAGGCCATATGATTCTTGCATTACTTTCATTTAAAAAACTTAGTCAAGATGACGAAAATTATGATGGAGGACTTTTATTGATTGATGAATTAGATGCAACTCTTTACCCTGCAGCTCAAAAAAATTTAATCAAAGTAATACTTAGAATAGGTCGAGAAATAAATTTGCAAACTATTTTCACAACTCACTCTTCTGACTTACTCAATTTTCTCTCTTCAAAAAACGCATCACAGTTTAAACATTCAACAAATTTTGTAAGTCTTTCAAATTCTTTAGGGGTAGTTTCTGCAAAAGAAGGTTTTAATGAATTGAAAATTTTACTTGCAGATTTAAATCACGAAGCTGTAAGAACAATTCAACCTAAAAAAGTAAATTTTTATTTTGAGGATTACGAAGCTTTTTGCTTTTATAAGAATATAATAGAAGGTATTGATTTCGGATGTGAAAATTCTTTTAAAAACCTAAGTATAAGTTGTGGTACTTACAAGAGTCTAATAGATAAAGGATTTGAAGAATTCTTCAGAAGTGTCGTTGTACTTGATGGCGACTTTAAATCATCATTTAATCAAACTAATAATAATGTTGTTTTTTTACCAGGCTTATTAAGACCTGAAAACATTGTAATGGAATTTCTACAAAATTTACCAGAAAACGATTCATTTTGGGATAATTCATCAAGATATACAAAGAGAGTTTTCATAGATAGCATAAATGGTGTACCAGATAATAGAGAGACTATGAAAAATTGGTTTAATTCTCAAATTGAATTTTGGGGAATTGACGGTTCTAATCTTTTTACTAGATGGAAAGAAATAAATGAATTAGAGGCAAATGAGGTTATAGAAAGATCAAGAGAAATCATAAAAAGAATAATGGATAATTTTTACGATTTATCAACAAACAACTATTAAATCTGCCCCAGCTAGCGCAAGCGTCCCGCTCGTGAACACAAACACAAGCATATAAATTTTAATTGAAAATGGGTACGAGCGTGACGCTCGCACTAGCAAAAGAAAATAAAAAACAAAATACAATTACCTACAACCCAAATAATGAAAAGCATCTTTACAATTCTACTACTCCAGCTCTGCGAAGTGTGAATTTGTCGTAACAGTAAAATAGAATCGTGATTGCTCTGCGAAGTCCCCACGCTAGCGCGAGCGTCCCGCTCGTGAACACAAACACAAGCATATAAATTTTTAATTGGAATTGGCACGATCGGGACGCTCGCGCTAGCAAAAGAAGGCTTAATTAACGCTTCAAAAACCGAAGAAAAAATGAACAAGAAAGAAACCCAGTTCCACAAAGCCTCCCGACTTTGAGGTAGTGAATTTCGATTTTCAACCGATTTGTTTTTAGACCATTTATACCAGTCACAGACTGATACACACATCCTCAAAGTCGGAGACTTTGCGGAGCGAGTTTAGAGTTAAATAAAAAAGTCGTACAACAAACTAGATTTCCTCACATTCCCCCCGCTAGCGCGAGCGTCCCGCTCGTGAACACTAACACAAGCAAATAAATTTTCATTGGAATGGGCACGAGCGGGACGCTCGCGCTAGCAAAAGGTACTTTTGTGGTCGCATTATGCAGAAAATCATAAAGGAATTTGTTTAAAATTTAAATCTACGATTTCAGATTTACCAACAATGACCCAAAAAGTCCAATACAAAGCTATTCACGAAAAAATTCGATATTTCAATGACGACGATTCTTACAGCATTTATCATCTTATTTTTACGAAATCTGAAAATTGGTCTTATGAAAAAGAAATAAGAGCATTTATAATGATTTATAATGGAAATGTAGAATTTGATATCGAAAATCTTACTGAAATAATTTTTGGTTGCAAAACAGATGAATCAACAATAATTGAAATAAGAGAACTAGTAAAAAATCTTGGTTATAAGCATATTTCATTTAAAAAAGTCGTCCAAAGTAAATCTTCATATAAAATTAAAATTACTAAGATATAAATATTACTACTAATAGTTATAACAAAGGTTTTACTTTATTGCAAGCTTGGGTTTAATTTGAAAACTTTAGTAAACATCTTTTTCCTTTCTAATCGTGTGTACATTTTCAAAGTTTGGGTATATTTGTTTTTGGCAGTCTTTAAAACACACAACAGAAGTTAAGCATGTGAATATTAACACATATTCTAAAACAACATTGAAAAAAACAAAATATAACATAGGACATTATAAAGCTATTGCCGAAAAAAATGGCGGAAAATGTTTGAATAATGAATTACTAAATTCAAAAATAAAACTGGATCTAATTTGTGCAGAAAACCACAGGTGGTCCACTTTTCCAAGTAATCTAAGAAGAGGATTTTGGTGTAAAAGTTGTTCTCATAAAAATGCAATGAGCAAATTTAAAAAATCAATAACTGATTGTAATAAAGTTGCAAAGAAAAACAATGGTGTGTGTTTATCAACAGAATATATTAACGCTAACTCAAAAGTTATATGGCAATGCGAAAAAGGACATATTTGGAAAGCAACTTATAACGGAGTTCAAGGTGGAACTTGGTGTAACATTTGTTCTTTTCAAAAAACTGCGGAGAAATTAAAATTGTCTATAGAAGATTGTCATAAAACGGCATTCGAGAGAAATGGACTTTGTCTTTCAAAATCTTATAAAAATACTCAAACAAAATTGACATGGCAATGTAATAAAGGTCATGTTTGGGAATCAACATATGGAAATATTAGAAGTGGAAAGTGGTGTAGAATATGCTCTCAAAAGCAAACTGGACTTAAAAGAAGAACTTCAATTGATTTTTTCAAAAATTATGCTATAAATAAGGATGGAGAGTGCTTAAGTGATACGTACGAAAATCAAAATTCAAAACTTGAATTTAAATGTTCAAAAGGTCACATATGGAAGACGACAGCGGGTTCAATGAAGGCTAGCAAAACTTGGTGTCCAATTTGTGCTGGAACTTTTAAGGTAATAACAGAAAAACAAATAGTAGAAAAATTAGATGAAGTTACAAAAATAGCTTTATCAAAAGGAGGGAAATGTTTATCAACTACATACATTAATAGTAAATCAAAATTAAAATTTCAATGTTCAGAAGGTCATATTTGGGAAACTATTCCTTTGATCATAAAAAAAGGTAGCTGGTGTAATATTTGTACTATGAAAAAAGTCAGCGAAGGACAAAGAGATACAATTGATGATTTTATAAAAATCATCAGAAACAAAGGAGGTAAATGTCTTTCCACCAATTATATTAATGCACAACAAAGTAGAATTCACGTAGAATGTAAATTTGGTCACAGGTGGTATGCACTACCGCAGGGATTAAAAAAAGGAACTTGGTGCAGAAAATGTTATGGAACTGCTAAATCCACTTTAGAGGAAATAAAAGATTTAGCAAAAGGAAGAGACGGTAAATGTCTATCTGACAATTATGTTAACGATATGACTAAAATGATTTGGTCGTGTTCAGAAAATCATATTTGGAGAGCTTCCCCTAATAATATTAAAAGTGGAAAATGGTGTCCAACTTGCTCAAAAGGTATTGGCGAAAGAACTTGTAGATTAAGTTTTGAAAAAATATTTGGTGAAGAATTTAACAGTATAAGACCAGATTGGTTAAAAAACATCTCTGGTAATAAAATGGAGTTGGACGGTTTTAATGAAAAACTAAAAATTGCTTTTGAACATCAAGGTCGTCAACACTATTCCGATAGCAATGTTAATATTAGATATATAAAACAATCAACAATTGAAAACGACAAACAAAAAGCAAAGATTTGTAAAAAATTAGGCATTACTATTATTTATATACCAGAAGTATTTACAGATGTTAAATTAGATGATTTAATCACATACATTATTAAACAACTAGACAAACACAACATTTCATATCCAAAAGAAGCAAAAAATTATAGATTAAATCCGTCGGAGGTTTATACATACACAAAAAATAGAGAATTAATCGAAAGAGAAAAACGAGCGGAAAAAATTATTAAAAATTTAGGAGCTAAAACATTAGATATTTACAGAACAAATAGTGGCGTAAAAATTCGTGTAAAATGTAAAAATAATCATATTTTATCAACAACTACAAGTCAAATCTTAAAAGGAATAGTTTGTCGAAAATGCCAGCCCCCAGCTCCCCGAAGTCTCCCGACTTCGTAGCTATTCCAATAAGCAACTAACACGAGAAAAAGTTAGAACGGCATATAGCAATGGGTACGAAGTCGGGAGACTTCGGAGCACAGTTTTTTAAATTGTTAAATACAAACAACATTTTTAGGTACTTTTTGTTGTACCTGAACAACATTTTCAAATTATCCAAAAAATTACCTCAAATAAAACAAATTGTATAGCTAATTCAGGATTTATTTAATAATCTGTATAGTTTTTTTAGGACGATTCAGCCGAAAATCAAGTCCGTACCAAAGCCCACTCAAAGCCTAGTCAAAGCCCTATATAGAGTATGAATAGTGTATGGTTGTGGTACCCTAAAAAACAGGACAATTCACTTTAAGAAAACAAAACAATTACATCTTGAAAAAACGGTGCGCCTTTGCACCCTTGCGGTAAAAAATCTCCCGTTCATAACTCCTAAAGATTTCCTTTCGATACCAATTTCTAAATTCCTAATTTGCGACTTCAAAATTAGAAAGGAAAAATGAAGGTCTGTATTGCCGAAAAACCAAGTGTTGCCCGCGAAATTGCATCCGTTCTAGGTGCCAATACCAAGCACGATGGGTATTATGAAGGCAATGGCTATCAGGTAACTTACACTTTTGGGCATTTGTGCACCTTGAAAGAACCCAACGATTACAAACCCCACTGGAAAAGTTGGGACCTCAACAACCTGCCGATGCTTCCCGAGAAATTCGAAACCAAAGTGGTCGATAATTCGGGGGTTCAGAAACAATTCAAAATCATAAAAAGCCTGTTCGACAAAGCCGACTTGGTCATCAACTGCGGGGATGCGGGACAAGAAGGAGAACTCATCCAGCGCTGGGTGATGAACGAAGCCCATTACAAAGGCGAAGTAAAACGCTTGTGGATTTCGTCCCTAACCACCGAAGCCATCAAAGAGGGTTTCGAAAACCTGAAACCATCCGCCAATTACGATAATTTATTCTATGCTGGATTTTCCAGAGCCATTGGCGACTGGTTATTGGGTATGAACGCCACCCGTTTGTACACCGTAAAACACGGCGGTTACAAGCAAGTGTTGTCTATTGGGCGGGTGCAAACTCCAACCTTGGCAATGGTCGTGGACCGCTTCAAGGAAATCGAAAACTTCAAACCCCAACCCTATTGGGAGTTGCAAACCTTGTACCGAGAAACGCTTTTTAGCTATGAGGAAGGACGCTTTTTGAATAAGGAAGACGGCGAACTTTTGGCCAACAAAGTCAAGGAAAGTGAGTTCGAAATTGTGTCTGTCGAAAAGAAAAACGGTAATGAATTTGCCCCAAAACTCTTCGATTTAACGGGTTTGCAAGTCTATTGTAATACCAAATTTGGCTTTACAGCAGACGAAACACTCAAAATTGTCCAAACTTTGTACGAACAAAAAGTAGTGACTTATCCCAGAGTGGACACGACCTTTTTACCTAGCGATATCTATCCAAAGGTGCAGGGTATTCTGCAAAATTTGACGAATTACGCCGCCTTGACGCAACCACTTTTGGAAAAAAAGATCAAGAAATCGCCCAAGGTTTTCAACGATAAAAAAGTAACCGACCACCACGCTATTATTCCAACGGGCGTTCAAAGCAATTTGCAATACAATCAGCAGCAAGTATATGATATTATTACACGGCGTTTTATTGCAGTGTTTTACGACGATTGTTTGGTAGCCAATACAACCGTAATGGGAAAAGCTGCCGAAGTCCTATTCAAAACCACCGGAAAAGAAATCTTAAAAAAAGGATTCCGAATAGTTTTTGAAGACCCAAACGCCAAAGAAAAAGAAGCCGATATCTTGCCAAGTTTTGTAGTTGGCGAAAAAGGCCCACACCAACCTTTGTTCTTAGAAAAAGAAACCAAACCGCCCAATCAGTTTACGGAAGCTACTTTGTTGCGTGCTATGGAAACCGCAGGAAAACAAGTCGATGACGAGGATTTACGGGAATTAATGAAGGAAAACGGAATCGGTCGTCCCTCGACACGAGCCAATATAATTGAAACACTTTTTAGACGTCAATACATTGTTCGAAACAAAAAACAGGTTTTGCCCACACCCACAGGAATCCAGCTGATTGATACCATTCAGAATGAATTAGTAAAATCGGCAGAATTGACGGGTTCTTGGGAAAAGCAGTTGAAAGACATTGAAAAAGGAACTTTTACTGCTGGTGCTTTCATTAAGAATATGAAGCAGATGGTCGAGGAATTGGTCTATGAAGTGCGAAAAGAAACCCGAGGCGCCAATATTTCGCACGCAGGAAGTGTCCAAAAACAAGAAGCCGTTGTCGAGAAAAAGAAAGCTGACGGAATTTTGGCGGAAATCTGTCCGAAATGCAAAAAAGCCAACCTCATCAAAGGAAAATCCGCTTACGGCTGTGGCGATTACAAGGCCGGCTGTCGTTTTGTATTGCCTTATACTTTTGCAGAGAAAAAAATATCCGAGAATCAATACTTGCGATTGCTCCAAAAAGGCTCGACCGTAAACTTGAAAGATTTCAAAACCGAAGCCGGAACGGTAGAAGGCCTGCTTCGCTTTGACGAGAATTTCGAACTTAAATTAGAAGAAAAGAAAACCGTCGTGAAACTAATATCAGACACATTAGAATGTCCCAAATGCAAAAAAGGAACAATTCTCAAAGGAAACACTGCCTATGGTTGCACCGACTACAAATCGGGATGTGATTTCAAAGTGCCGTTTGACGTGGTTCGGGCAAAACTAGGAGATCAAAAACCTACCAAAGAATTGGTTTATTTGATTTTGAAAGAAAGTTTTTGAAAGTAGTCAATCTAATTTCGCTGGTACTTAGCCTATTTTATTTTCAAAACATTAATTGCCTCCAGCTTTAGCTGGAGGAATGAAATTAGGATAATTTGTATTGGCTTTAGCCAAAATAGCATACTTTGGCTAAAGCCAATACCATATTGATTCCTTTTCCTCCAGCTAAAGCTAGAGGCAATTTAAAATTATTGACATCCTAGATGATTACTAATTTTTCTAAGGATTTTCCTTTTCCATCTTGAACTAATTGCTATCTTTTTCCTAATTTTGAAACGTTATCAAAGACTAAAAAAAACTTCTTATGAAAAAAGCAATTCTTTCACTCGTTATACTCTTGTCTATTATTTCTTGTAAAAAATCAAAAGAGATTTCTAAAATTGTGGATACCGATTGGTTATTAGGAAAATGGGAAAACAAATCTCCCGATGGCAATTTATTGGAAATTTGGACAAAAGTAAACGACAGCCTCTTCATTGGCGAAAGCTACTTTATAAAAGAAAAAGACACTTTGCATTCTGAAAAAATGGAGTTGCAACAAAAAGGCGAAAATCTTTTTTACATTTCGACCATAAAAGGGCAAAACAACGACAAACCCTTAACTTTCAACCACAATATTGAAATTGAAAAACAATTGATTTTTGAAAACCCTGCAACTGAGTATCCCAGAAAAATCGTTTACAAACCCATTGCAAAAGACCGAATATTCATTGAGGTTTCCGGAATTCAACAAGACAAAACCAGTTCAATCCGTTATTCGATGAAGAAAACGGAATAAAAAATCTAACATTTATCCAATTAATTAAGAATCTTGCCCTAAAAGCAGGATTTTTTTGTTTTAAAATACTCACAAACAACTCTTAATAAATTGTTAATAAATTATTATTAAGATTTAGTCTAAATAAGTTTGGAGATTCAAAAGTAGTTTTTATATTTGCATTGTTATTTTTAATAAGTCTAAATAAATACATAATGAAATATATTTTACCATCCGCATTACTCTTATTATTTTGCCTAAATGGATTTGCACAAGACAAATCTTTACCATCTGAATCAACAGAATTAGACAAAGAATTTTTCGACAACCTCGACACTATAAAAAACAAAAAAGGCGAAGTTCTAAAAGCAGTTATTGTAACAACCCACAAATACCCAAAACCAGTTACCGCCTTGCGTTCTGGATTAAAACCAATGGATGTGCCACAAAGCATACAAGTAATTGGAGCTGAAATTATCGAACAACAACAAGCCATCCGATTGAGTGAAGTTATAAAAAATGCCAATGGTGTTTATGTAGGTTCGGCTCGTGGTGGCGCTCAAGAATCTTTTTATTCTAGAGGTTATGACATGTCAGCAAACAATATGTTTAAAAATGGTTTTCGATACAATGCCGGTTCCATTCCAGAGGTTTCAGGTCTTGAAAAAGTAGAATTCCTAAAAGGAGGTTCTGCTTTATTATTTGGAAATGTAGCCCCTGGAGGAATATTAAATTTGGTTACAAAAACGCCTACTTTCAAAAGTGGAGGAGAAATTTCGATGCAAACCGGAAGTTATTCTTATTACAAACCTTCGGCTGATTTTTATGGTTCCTTGAATAAATTTATGGCCTACCGAATTAATGGTTCTTATGAAAATTCAGAAAGTTTCAGAGATGTGGTAAAAAACGAACGTATTTATATCAACCCTTCTTTACTATTTAATGTATCCAATAAAACCCAAATCACACTTCAAGGCGATTATTTGAGTGCCGATTGGACACCCGATTTTGGAACAGGAGCCATTGGAAAAGAAATTGTAAAAGTTCCTAGAAACAGCTATTTTGGCGCACTTTGGTCCAATGGACAAACGAAATCAACCAGTGCATCTGCCCTAGTCAGCCACGATTTTAATAAAAACTGGAAGTTAAACTTTAATTCCTCTTTTCAATCTTATGACAGACAATCTTTTGGTACAGAACGAATTCAACCCAACGATGAAAAAAATGAAATCCTCTACGGAGACACCAACAGAGCTTTAGGAAAAAATAAAAATTTAGAACAAATATTTGGAGACCAGTTGAGTTTACAAGGATGTTTTAAAACAGGAAGTATCAAACACCAATTCTTTACAGGAGCCGATTGGGAAAATTCATTGGCAACGGCTTATACTTTTACCTTTGCAGAAAAAGCAATTTCTATTAATAACGATGGTAAATATGTTGCTAATTATTATGACATGATAAATCTATTTTCTTTCGACCCAACGACGCAAAGAAATGATATTCCAAAAAACATCACCAATACACAAATAGTTACAACCAACACCAACCGTTTTGGAATTTATGCACAAGATTTAATCTCATTCACAGAAAAAATAAAACTGTTGGCAGGAATCCGTTGGTCTTGGCAAGAATCACAAGCCGATACCAATAATTTAGTAAAAAATACTATTACAGAAGGCGCAAAAAAATTAGACAATGCTTTCTCTCCAAAGCTAGGATTGGTATATCAACCTACAAAAGATATGTCGGTATTTGCCAGTTATTCGAACTCGTTCACACCAAATACTGGAACGACAGTAGATTTACAACCTATAAAACCTTCTATTATTGATCAATATGAAGCCGGAATTAAAAAAGATTTTTGGAAAGGAGTATTAAGTACCAACATTACCGTTTATCAAATTACCAACAGTAATTTAGCCCAAACCGCCGAATTCAAAGCAGACGGAACTACTCCAAATACTGACACTTCTATCAAAACTTTAAGCGGAGAAACCAAAAGCAAAGGGGTGGAAATTGATGTTACCGCAAGACCAATCGAAGGATTGAATATTATTGCAGGATATAGCTACAACGATATGCGTTATTCAAAAACAACGGGAGCAAACGGCAGTTTCATTGAGGGAGATCGCTTGGTAAGAACTCCAGCAAACACAGCTAATTTAAGCTTTTTCTATACCTTACAATCAGGTGCGTTAAAAGGAATGTCTTTTGGAGCCATCGGAAATTATATTGGAGATCGATTTGGTGGTTGGAATGACACTTATGACTCAACAAAACCAAACGGAATAAATGACCGAGATATTCCAATTGAAGGATACACTACAATTGATGCATCGATTGGTTATACTTGGAAAAAAATCTCAATTCTGTGCAAGTTATCTAATATTACCAATGAATTGAATTATACAGCACACGAAAATTACAGTATCAATCCGATTGCTCCTCGTCAGTTTTTTACTAGCATAAAATATAAATTCTAATTAAACCTTTATTCTAAAATTCAGTCAAATATTTCTAATAAACTTCACTTTACACGCTCATGAAAAAAATTAATTTCAGAAACTTACACCGAGATTTAGGCTATTTTTACATCGGATTAATCGTTTCTTTCGCATTCTCAGGACTATTAATGAATCACAGAGAAATGTGGCATCCTGACAAATACACCACCGAAACCAAAGCCATAGAGGTGAAACTTCCTGAAGAAAGCCAAATCAACGAAAAATTTGCAGAAGATTTAGGGAAAAAACTAGGCATCGAAGACAAAATGAGGCGTCATATGGTAAAAAAAGGAGAGTTTAAAATCTCTTTTGAAAACCACGATGTCGAAATCGATATGAAAACCGGAAAAGGAGAAATTGTCACTTTCATCAAAACGCCAATCATCAGCCAAACTATGAAATTGCATAAAAACACCTCTAATTTTTGGATTTATTATTCTGATATTTTTGCCTTGAGTTTAATCATCATTGCTTTGACTGGAACCATAATGATAAAAGCGGGAAAATTCAGTTGGAAAAACCGAGGTTGGAAATTAGCAGTTGCCGGAGTTGTTTTTCCTTTACTATTTTTGATTTTACTAGGTTAGAAATACTTTAAAAACATTTCGAAATCCCAATTATATTTTTATTAATTGGGATTTTTTGCTTTATATATTGACCAAAAATTAATTCAAATATTCTCCATAAAATACTGAAAAACAATTACAAAAAAATTGTTAATAAATATTATTAAGATTTAGTCTAAATAAGTTTTGTAGATTCAAAATTGGTTTTTATATTTGCAATGTTATTTTTATTTAATCTAAATAATGTTAAAAATAGTATCCAAAAATTAAATTTACATAATGAAAAAATTAGTTCCACTCGCTTTACTTTTAATCTCTACCCTAAGTTTTTCGCAAGAAAAAGAAGTAAAAAAAGACACAGTTACAACATTATCTGAAGTTATAATCAATTCAGACGCCATAGTCGGTAACAAGTTCAAAGCAAAAAATAAATCTGGTTCGACATTCTACCTTTCTGAAGCCGATTTAAAAGTATTCAAACAAGATGATATTTCCAGAATTTTAATCAATATACCCGGAGTAACTGTTCAAGAAACAGATGGTTTTGGTTTACGACCAAGCATCGGTATGAGAGGAACAAATCCTGACAGAAGTTCCAAAATAACCTTAATGGAAGATGGTGTTCTTATTGCTCCAGCTCCTTATGCAGCATCAGCCGCTTATTATTTTCCAACAGCTGCTCGAATGAAGGCTTTTGAAATTATAAAAGGAGGAAGTCAAATACAATACGGTCCCTACACTACCAGCGGAGCCATAAATATGGTTTCGACTCAAATACCAAATAATTTTTCAGGCACTGTGAGTGCAACTTATGGCAGTTTTAATACCAAACATCTGTACACAAGTCTAGGTGATTCTTTCAAAAACTTTGCGTACTTGGTAGAATACAACAACAGAAACTCAGATGGTTTTATGGATATCGATTACAGTTCTAAAGAAACTGGTTTTGATGCCAACGATTATGTTGCAAAATTCCGCTTGAACACGGATTTTGATGCAAAAATATACCAATCGCTAACGATGAAGTTACAATACTCCGAAGATGCTTCGCACGAAACATATTTAGGACTTACCGAAGACGATTACAAATTAGACCCTTATCGAAGATACTTAGGTTCCAACGAAGACAATCTAATTACGGACCATTTCCAATTGATGGCTACTCACTTTATTAGACCTTTAGAAAATTTAAATATTACTACCAAAGCGTATCGAAATACTTTTGCCAGAAATTGGTACAAATTAGATGGAGTAAATCTAGGTGCAACTACAGTTTCCATCTCCAATATTTTATTAGAACCTGTAAAATATGCCAATGAATATAATGCCATAAACGGAAGCAGCAATACCATTGCAAATGCACTACGCGTGAAAGCCAACAACAGAAAATATGAATCACAAGGAATACAATCTGTAGGAAACTATAAATTCAATACCGGAAAAACAAACCACGATATCGAATTTGGTGTTCGTTACCACGAAGATTATGAGGACAGATACCAATGGGTTGATGGATATTCCGTAACCAATCAATTTATGAATCAAACCAGCAATGGAATTGGAGGAAGTGATGCCAATAGAATTCAAAGTGCCAAATCATTTGCAACACATATATTATACAACTTAACCGTTGCCGATTTTGTTTTTACACCAGGAATAAGAAACGAAGAAATCACTATCACCAACAAAGATTACGGAAAATCAGATCCAAATAGAATAGGTAATACATTAGTAACTACTGAGAACAATGTAAATGTTTGGATTCCTGGAATGGGTGTTTTATACAATATCAACGATAATTACAAAGTATTTGCAAGCATACATAAAGGTTTTTCTCCTCCTGGAGCCAAAGAAGGTGAAGATGCCGAAAATAGTATTGCAACTGAATTGGGATTTCGTATGAACAAAAATGCTTTTTCATCTGAAATTGTGGTTTACAACAACAACTATTCAAATCTACAAGGAGCCGATACAATGTCAGGCGGAGGTAGCGGAACAGGAGATATCTTCAATGCGGGAGAAGCCAATGTATATGGACTTGAATTATCAGCAACTTATGATGTTTTAAGTAAATCGAATGTTTTTAGATTGCCAATAGCAATGAGCTATACCTATACTAATACCGAATTAAAATCCAATTTTGTGAGTCCAAGTTGGGGAACAGTAACCTACGGCGATGAGATTCCGTTTATTGCAAAAAACCAATTGGCCTTAACCGCTAATCTGGAACACAAAAAGTTCAGTTTAGCCCTAAATGGCCGTTATGTTGGTGAAATAAGAACAAAAGCAGGTCAAGGTGAAATTCCTGAAATCTACAAAATTGATGACAACATCATTATCGATTTTGCCGCCAAATATCACCTTACAAACAAAGTGAGTTTAACCTCAAATATTATCAATTTATTAGATTCACATAAAGCCGTTGCAAAAACTCCAGCGGGGTTAAGACCTAGTCATCCTTTTGGAATTAACGCTGGAATAGTAGCCCAATTCTAAATTACTTTTGTTTGAATTATCACAAACACAACTATATATTTTTTAATTCAAAAAAGGCATTACAAATCTGAAATTGTAATGCCTTTTTATTTTATTTCAAACCAGCCAAACTTTGTTCCAACGTTGCAATTTTAGCCAATGCGTCGGCTTCTTTTTGTCTTTCATTTGCCAAAACTTTTTCTGGGGCTCCATTCACAAATTTCTCGTTAGACAATTTATTTTGAACTGATTTCAAGAAACCTTGAGTGTAAATTAACTCGGTAGTTAGTTTTTCTATTTCGGCTGCCACATCAATATTTCCGGTAATCGGGATAAAATATTCATTTGATTTTACGCGGAAAGACAAAGCACCATCCACTTTATCCGAAACATATTCTAAGGATGTAATGTTTCCTAATTTGGTTACCACAGCATCAAAATAAGTCGAAGCTTTATCGTTATTTACTACTTTCAATTCAATCGTATCTTTAAACGGAATATTCTTGTCTTTACGAATGGTTCTGATTCCAGAAATTACTTCAATCGTATTTTCGAAATCGGAAATTAATTGTGCATTAAATGGTTTTATTTCTGGCCAAGTCGAAACAATCAAAGCATCTTCTGGTGTTCTTTCTGATAATAATTGCCAAATTTCCTCGGTCAAAAATGGCATAAACGGATGCAACAATTTCATATTGTTTTCGAGCATTTCTATGGCTTTCGCCAATGTTACGCTGTCAATGGGTTGTTGGTAAGCCGGTTTTATCATTTCCAAAAACCAAGAACAGAAATCGTCCCAAACTAATTTGTAGATTCCCATCAAAGCATCGGAAATTCTGTATTTTTCGAAATTGTCTTCGATTTCCAAAAGTGTTTGTTGTAATTTGGCTTCATACCATTCAATCGCTACTTTCGAAGATTCTGGTTGTGGAATGGAATCCGAAACTTCCCAACCTTTTATCAATTTGAAAGCATTCCAAATTTTATTAGTAAAGCCTTTTCCTTGGTTGCACAATTCTTCGTCGAACATAATATCGTTTCCTGCAGAAGCACTCAAAAGTAATCCCACACGAACTCCATCGGCACCAAACTTTTCGATTAACTCCAAAGGTTCCGGAGAATTTCCCAACGATTTCGACATTTTACGTCTTTGTTTGTCACGAACCAAGCCAGTCAAATATACATTCGTAAATGGTTTTTTACCTGTGTATTCATAACCTGCAATAATCATTCGCGCCACCCAGAAAAACAAAATATCCGGTCCAGTAACTAAATCATTGGTTGGGTAATAGTATTTAAAATCTTCGTTTTCAGGATCCATAATTCCTCCAAAAACCGACATTGGCCACAGCCAAGAAGAAAACCAAGTGTCAAGAGCGTCAACATCTTGTCTTAAGTCGGAAGTTAGAAGTTGGGAATTAGAAGTTTTTTCTTTGGCTAAAGCCAAAGCCTCTTCAATGTTTTCAGCAACAACGAAATCTTCTTTTCCGTCACCGTAGAAATAAGCAGGAATTTGTTGTCCCCACCACAATTGACGGGAAATATTCCAATCACGGATATTATTCAACCAATGTGCATAGGTATTATTAAAACGAGCAGGATGCAATTTAATATCTCCATCAACCAAAACAGATTGGATTGCCGGCTTTACCAATTCCTCCATTTTCAGGAACCATTGATCAGACAAACGAGGCTCGATTACAGCTTTAGTTCTTTCGGAAGTTCCTACTTTATTTAGATAATTTTCGGTTTTTGCCAAAGCTCCAATTTCTTCTAATTCATTCTCTATTTCAGTACGAACTGCAAAACGGTCTTTCCCTTGATAATGCAAACCAAAACTGTTTAAAGTTGCATCTTCATTGAAAATATCAATGATTTCTAAATTGTGTTTTTCTCCAAGTGCTTTGTCATTTGTATCGTGAGCTGGAGTTACTTTCAAGCATCCTGTTCCAAATTCAATATCTACATATTCGTCTTCGATAATCGGAATTACACGACCACAAATTGGCACAATCGCTTTCTTTCCTTTTAAATGCACAAAACGCTCGTCATTTGGATTAATACAAATTGCCGTATCACCAAAAATAGTTTCCGGACGAGTCGTAGCAATTGTTAAAAAGTCTTCACTTCCCTCGATTTTATATTTTAGGAAATATAATTTCCCTTGTTGTTCTTCATAAATAACTTCTTCGTCGGACAAAGTCGTTTTGGCTTCCGGATCCCAGTTTACCATTCGATACCCACGATAAATCAAACCTTTGTTGTATAAATCCACAAAAGATTTAATTACAGATGCCGACATATCAGGATCCATTGTGAATTTTGTTCTTTCCCAATCACAAGAACAACCCAATTGTTTCAATTGTTCCAAAATGGTTCCTCCGTATTTATCGGTCCAATCGTAAGCATGTTTTAAAAATTCCTCACGGCTTAAATCGGATTTATTGATACCTTCGGATTTTAATTTGGCCACCACTTTAGCTTCCGTCGCAATCGAAGCATGATCCGTTCCGGGAACCCAACAAGCGTTGAAGCCTTTGAGGCGTGCTCTTCGAATCAAAACATCTTGAATGGTATTATTCAACATATGTCCCATATGCAAAACTCCTGTCACGTTGGGCGGAGGAATCACAATGGTATATGGAGTTCTGTGATCGGGTTCTGAATGGAAATAATTGTTCTTCATCCAGTAGTCATACCACTTATTTTCAATAGTTTTAGCGTCAAATTGTGCAGGAATTGTCATAAAAAAGCAACTGTTACAACCAAAATTTAGCTTTGGTCTGATTTTTGTAATTTAAATAGGGAACAAAAGTAAATAATTAAGTACAGTATAAAAAGAGAAATAAATAATTGTAAGCTTAATTAAAAAAAGTAATTTTACTAAACAGAATTTAAACAAAAAGAAAATGAAAAATATAGCCACTATAATAGCAATAGTTTTAATGACTAGTTTTGGTTTTGCTCAAAATGGACCCAAAATTGAGTTCAAAGCAAAAGACAACACTATCGATTATGGAACCACTTCCAAAAAGAAGGATAACGGCGTTCGCTCCTTTGAATTTACAAATTCTGGTGATGCGCCATTGATAATTACCAATGTCCTTTCGACTTGTGGATGTACAGTTCCTACAAAACCCAACGCTCCAATTATGCCAGGAAAAACTGGAAAAATTGATGTGAAATACAGTATGATTCCTGGTCCAATTAGAAAAACCATTACAGTCGAATCGAATGCTGTTAATTATGAAGGCGGAAGGATTCCTTTGAAAATTAAGGGCGATGTAATTGCTGATTAATACCAATTTAAATGACACAAAAACGCTTCTTGATTAACTTTGAGAAGCGTTTTTTTATAACACATTTAGCAATTGAAATCTAAACTTCAGAATTTGACTATCTCTTTCTACGACAAAATTGATCCAATTTTCTTCTTCAGATTTTAATAATGAATAAATTTTTTCTAAAGTAAATTCATATCCAAGTCTTTGATTAATGCTAACGATTATATCTCCTTTTTGAAGTCCGCTGATTGCAGCCGGTGAATTTTTCCGAACATTTACAATCGTATAGATTGGTTTTAAAACAAATTTGTATTTAAAATTACTATAAATAGTGGTTGCTTTTGATTTGCTTTCATTTCCAGCAAAAGGCACGGTTTCTAAACTCACCGTCTCTTGAACCCACTGCAAACCAAAATGTTGAAGTTCAATCCCGCTTTTATTGTAATTAAAAGGTGTTTTGTAATGGGTGTTTTTCTTCAAAAAAAGTTGTTGGTTTTGATAATCAAAAACTAAATTGAATCTTTTTAAAATTTCGGCACCTATTGAACCCGCACGGTCTTTTACCATCCTCACATTTTTCAACGAAGTCGAATCTGGAAAAGCCACAATTGGATTATTAAATTCAAATTTTGAAAAAGTAAATTTTTTAACCTGAGCCCTTTTTCCCTCAACATCTCCACTAAAACCTTTTCCTAAATAATCCTCAAAATTTTTGGCAGGAATATTTATTGATTTTTCTTTGTTTTCGAAAAGCCAAATGGCGTCACTGTTGCCAATATCAATCAATAATTTTGTAGGAATTTCAGCAGAATCGATAATGGTAGTACCCTGAATGTATGGTTTTGATTTTTCGACAGTTATGGGAACCATCTGAAATTTTTTAACAATTCGTTTTCGGTTTTTTTCATTGTCTCTAAAAATCGTAATTCGCTTTCTTTCATAGTTAATTTCAACTAAATTAGATTTTAAAAAATTATAACCAATAATGCCATTTACAGGAATCCCAATGTGTGAAGACAGATTAAAACTTTGATCTAAAACAATGTACAACAAATGGTTATATGATTTTAACCCATTAACTTCCAAAGTGTTATTTTTAGATTTCAACCCTTCAATAGAAGTCTCACCCCCCAAACCTCTCAATGCTATTTTTTCGACATTAAAAAAACTCACTTCTTTCTTTTCTTCCATACTGAACAAAATAGTCTCTTCAACACCAGAATCTAAGAGAAAGTATAACTCCACTTTATTTACCTTTAAGGGAATAAAAATCAAATTATTAATCATTTTAAAAGGGATAATTACTTTATCGGTTCCTTTTTCAAATTGAAATTCGTCCTGTCCAAAAACAGGTAAAGTAGAAATAATAAAAAAACATAAAATGATTATTCGCCTCATCCCAATTATTTTTATAAAGTTAATGAAATATTGAATAATAATGCCCTTTTATTAACAAATAAAGAGAATCGAAGCGATTTATTTCGGAAAAAAAATCGCAAATTTGCACCAAATTTTCAAAATCATGCCAAGTATTTCTATCAGAGGTCGAAAAATGCCCGAATCGCCAATTCGAAAGTTGGCTCCTTATGCAGATATGGCCAAACTAAAAGGTCATAAAGTATATCATTTAAACATTGGTCAACCCGATATAAAAAGTCCAGAAATAGCCATTGAAGCCATAAAAAATATTGATTTAGATATTATAGAATATGGTCCATCGGCAGGTTATGAAAGTTATCGAAAAAAACTAGCTTTATTTTACACCAAGCAAGATGTAAAAGTAGATTATGAAGACATAATGATTACCACTGGTGGTTCTGAAGCACTCTTGTTTGCGCTTGGAAGCATTATGGATCCTGAAGATGAAGTTATAATTCCAGAACCTTTTTATGCTAATTATAGTGCTTTTGCAGCAGAATCAAGTGCAAGAGTAGTACCGGTAATTTCTAATATCGAAAGTGGTTTTACCCTTCCTACAATTGCCGAATTTGAAAAAGCAATTACGCCGAAAAGCAAAGCGATTTTAATCTGTAATCCAAATAATCCAACTGGTTATTTGTATTCGGAATCTGAAATTAATCAGTTGGGAGAATTGGTACGAAAACACGATTTATTTCTAATCGCAGACGAAGTATATCGCGAATTTATTTACGACGAAAGAGACCAACATTTTTCGGTGATGAACCTGAAAGGGATTGAGCAAAATGTCATTATGATCGATTCGGTTTCTAAAAGATACAGTATGTGTGGCGCAAGAATTGGCTGCATGATTACCAAAAACAGAGAAGTTATTTCAGCATCAATGAAATTTGCTCAGGCTCGTTTATGTCCACCAACGATTGAACAAATCGCTTGCAAAGCAGCAATTGACACTCCTCAAAGTTATTTTGATGAAGTTATTTCTGAATATAAAGAACGAAGAGACGCCCTAATTTCTGAATTAAACAAAATAGAAGGTGTAATCGTAACCACCCCAAAAGCGGCGTTTTATTGCATCGCTCAACTTCCTGTTGACAATACTGATGATTTCGCACAATGGCTCCTTGAAAGCTACAATTTAGATGGAGAAACCGTAATGGTAGCTCCTGCGGCAGGATTTTACTCGACACCTGGCGTTGGTTTGAACCAAGTTCGAATTGCTTATGTATTGAAAAAAGAAGATTTAATCCGAGCTGTACAAATCTTAAAAGAAGCCATTAAAGTCTATAATTCGAAATAGTAAAATCCGTAAAACTATTCTGTATCTCGATTATCATTTATCACATTAATTATTAAAGGCTTTAGAATTTCTTTAGCTTTAATTAATTATCTTTACCCCCTAATTTATTTCACACATTAATTGCACCTTTTAATGATAAACTACGAAGAATTTCAAGACGAAATAGGAAACAATCACATCAGTACATCGGCAAAAAATCCAGTAAGAGACGATGCTTTTGACATTTCGGATGAGGAAAAAATTGAAAGAATAAAGAAAGATGTCTCCAATATCCTCCTTACCCTTGGTATGGATTTAACTGACGACAGCTTGAAAGGAACTCCAAATCGTGTAGCAAAAATGTTTGTGAAAGAAATCTTTGGAGGTCTAAATCCGGCAAAAAAACCAAGTGCCTCTACTTTCGAAAACAGCTATAAATATGGAGAAATGTTGGTCGAAAAAAACATTACTGTATATTCTACTTGCGAGCACCACTTGTTGCCTATTATTGGAAGAGCACATGTTGCATATATATCCAATGGAAGAGTCGTTGGGCTATCAAAAATAAACAGAATAGTTGAGTTTTATTCGAAAAGACCTCAGGTTCAAGAACGCTTGACGATGCAAATTGTTCAAGAACTTCAAATGGCGTTGGACACGGAAGACGTAGCTTGTATTATCGATGCCAAACACCTTTGTGTCAACTCAAGAGGAATTAAAGACATCGAAAGCAGTACAGTAACATCTGAATTTGGTGGTAAATTTAAAGAAGAGCAAACTCGCAGAGAACTATTAGAATATATAAAGTTAGAAACGAAGTTTTAAATTTTGGTTGACCGGTTAATAGTTTAATCGGTTGATAGAAAATAAAATTAAACGATTAATCCGTTAACCGATTAAACCCTAAACTAGAATGCCTCTATTCAAATCTCAAAACTTAAAAATATACAATACTCTTTCGGGAGAAAAAGAAGTTTTCAAACCCATTCACGAAGGAAATGTTGGAATGTATGTTTGCGGACCAACGGTCTATAGCAATGTACATCTTGGAAACGTGAGAACTTTTATGTCTTTTGATATAATCTTTAGGTATTTTTTACACTTGGGTTATAAAACGCGTTATGTTAGAAACATCACCGATGCTGGACATTTGACCGATGACGGAAATGTAGAAAACGACCGTTTTGTAAAACAATCTCGATTGGAAAAACTAGAACCTATGGAAGTGGTTCAAAAATACACTGTCGATTTTCATCAGGTTTTAGAAAAATTTAATTTTTTGGCACCCACAATTGAACCTACCGCAACTGGGCATATTATTGAACAAATAGAATTGATTCAAAAACTAATTGCCGATGGTTTTGCTTATGAAACTCAAGGTTCTGTCTATTTTGATGTTTATGCTTACAACCAAAAAGGCTTGAATTACGGCGAATTGAGTAATCGCAATATCGATGAATTGTTTGCCAATACTAGAGATTTAGACGGTCAAAACGAAAAGAAAAATCCACAAGATTTTGCTTTATGGAAAAATGCTTCACCAGCTCATATTATGCGTTGGAATTCCCCTTGGGGCGAAGGTTTTCCTGGTTGGCATTTAGAATGTACCGCAATGAGTACCAAATATTTAGGACCCCATTTTGACATTCACGGAGGTGGTATGGATTTGAAATTCCCACATCACGAATGCGAAGTGGCTCAAGGAAAAGCTTGTAATGGAACGACGCCTGTTAATCTTTGGATGCACGCCAATATGCTAACCATGAACGGTTTGCGAATGAGTAAATCGACTGGAAATTACATTTTACCCATGGAATTACTTTCGGGAGAAAATACTTTTTTTGAAAAGAAATTTCAACCAAATACAGTTCGTTTTTGCTTTTTACAAGCGCATTATCGCAGTGTTTTGGATATTTCGAACGAGGCAATGTTAGCCAGCGAAAAAGGTCTAAATAGATTGCTTGAAGGCGTAAAATTGATTACAACCATTCAACCCAAAACCACTTCGTCTTTCTCGGTTACCGATTGGATTCAAAGTTGTTATGACGCTATGAATGACGATTTTAACACTCCAATTCTAATTGCTAATTTATTTGAAGGAATTCGGCACGTTAATTTATTAAATGATAATTCTGCCAGCCTGACAGCCGAGGATTTAAAATTATTCAGCCATTCGATAAATACTTTTATCTTTGATGTTTTGGGACTTAAAGACGAGAAATCAGTTGAAAACAATAACGAAAAACTAGAAGGTGTAGTCAATATGCTAATAGGTATGCGAAATGAGGCTAGAGCCAATAAAGATTTTGCAATGTCGGATCAAATTAGAAATCAATTGATTGCTTTAGGAATTCAGTTGAAGGACGGTAAAGAAGGAACGAGTTTTAGTATTCAGTAATCAGTTCGCAGATTGCAGATTTTTAGTACTCTGACTGAACACTTAAAAACGAAATCCTTTTTTCAAAGATATGTTAAATAAAATCCTCATATTCCCCTTTGTATTTTTGGTTCGGTTTTACCAGACGGCGATTTCGCCTTTCACGCCCTCTGCTTGTAGATTTGAACCTACCTGTTCGAGTTATATGATCGAAGCGCTACAAAAACACGGTTTGTTTTATGGTGGTTTTTTAGGAATAAAAAGAATATTGAGTTGTCATCCTTGGGGAAAAACAGGTTATGACCCTGTACCTTCCTCGCCACATTCAAGCCAAAACGTTGATTCCAATAACAAATGCTCACACAAACATTAACTTTTTATAAAGATATACTCTTATTAAAATATATATTTTTACAATCTATAAAAAACATTCTATGACACACGCATTAAATATAATTTGGAATCCATCAGAAGGCATTGATTTAGGTTTTTTTGTAATTCGCTTTTATAGTCTGATGTTTGTAATTGCTTTTGGATTGGGTTGGCTTATAATGAAAAAAATATTCGAACGTGAAAACGAATCACTAGACAAATTAGATTCTTTATTTATTTGGACCGTTTTGGCTACATTGGCTGGAGCCCGTTTGGGTCATGTTTTCTTTTATGATTGGGAGAATTATTATCGCAATCACTTATGGGAAATATTACTTCCAATTAGAGAAAACCCAGAAGGAACTCTTTTTCACTTTATACATGGCTGGGAATTTACAGGTTATACGGGTTTAGCCAGTCACGGAGCAGCAATATCCATAATAATAGCAATGTATTTTTATAGCAAAAACATCTTGAAAAGACCTCAAATGTGGATTTTAGACAGAATTGTTATCGCTGTATCTAGTGGTGCAATCTTTGTTCGTTTAGGCAATTTTTTCAATTCAGAAATTGTTGGAAACGTAACTAGTTCACCATTTGGAATTCGATTTGTTCGAGATCAATTTAGCGCCGGAGAAGCTGTAAATGCTACACAATTAGCAACACCAAATGAAGCCTACAACGCCATAGCGACCAACCCACAGTTTGCAGATTTACTATTACAAGTTCCTGCCAAACACCCAGCACAATTGTATGAAGCTTTTTGCTATATTTTTGTTTTTGCCATACTGTTTTTCTTGTATTGGAAAACCGATGCAAGAGAAAAATCAGGGTATTTATTTGGTCTTTTCCTAGTACTTTTATGGTCTGTCCGTTTTGTTGTGGAATATGTAAAAGAAAGTCAGGGTGGTTTCGAAAGTGCTTTAGGTCTTTTATCTACAGGACAATGGCTCAGCATTCCATTTATATTGATTGGATTATATTTGGTTTTTACAGCCGAAAAACCTGTTCACATATAATTAACCCAAAATATTTTTTTAAAATCAAAAGCCTCACAATTTGCGAGGCTTTCGTTTTTTTATCTCTTTAAAGAAAAATGGGATTTAAATTTTTTGATGCTATTTTGTTCTGAGTATTCTACAGTAAACCAATAGTCGTCAGCGGGCATAGGTTGACCTATATATGTTCCGTCCCATCCCTGTCCTTTTGGACTAATATCTTTCAATAATTTACCATAACGGTCAAATATGTATATTCTGCAATTCGACTGATCACTTAGCCCAGAAATATTCCAATATTCGTTATAAGTATCTCCATTTGGAGTAAAATATTTGGGATAACCAATGACCAAAACATTACTATCGGTTAATTGACTGCAACCATTTAGATCATTTACAGTGATAGAATGCAATCCTGAAGCAACATTTTCGAATAAAGGACTTGCTTGAAATGGTCCGGAATCTATTTGATATAAATAATTAGCTCCAACTGGATTTGTAATAGTAACTATTTGATTTTTGGTAAATGCATCGGTTACTGTCCAATCTAGACTCGATATATTGTTTGATGGATTTACAGTAACGTTTATAGTTTTAATTGATGGTGTGCAAGGCTGACCTGGGTCAGGTGTAAAAACATAAGAAGCACTATTCATATTATCAACCGTTGACGGATTCCAAACACCAGTAATGCCGTTTGGTGAAACTGGACTTAAAGTAGGAGCCACATCTCCAGAACAAAGAGGAAAATCGTTAAAATCAGGCACTATTGGTTCCACTGTAATACTTAAAGTTGTAGCCAATGCGCAAGGAAAAGATGTTGGATTTGGAGTGAATGTATAAATATTCGTACCCATAGTTGAAGTATCAACTGGAGAAGGACTCCAAGTACCCGTAATTCCATTTGTTGATGTTGTTGGTAAAACAACAACATCATTTAAACAATAAGAAGTTGGTGTCGTGCCAAATGTAGGTGTTGTGGTTGATGCTCCACATGGAACACTACAAGTTAAAGTTTGTGATGGAATACAAGGGAGTGTAGCATGTGTCAGTGTTAATGTGGCTGACTGTCCCGGCAACATCCCAAATATTTGCCAATGGGACAATCCTGTACTTCCGGTCACAACTGGACCACCTTGAATGGAATAGGAATAGTTATAAGCATTAGGATTCCCTGGAACATTTCCCCAATCAAAGAATACAGAAGAATTTTTATCCGCTGGTAAGATTTGTGAAGGATCGCAGACTAAAGGTTTATTCACAGTTCCATTGTCAGCAACAACATTGACCACAATTGGAGTTCGTGGAGAACTTTCAACTCCGAGAATGGTTTCTGTAACATAATAAGTTGTTGATCCTACAGTCGTTGTACTTGGCGTGGGAGCTCCAGCTAATGCAACTCCTCCTGATAGCACAGAATACCAATTCAATGTTCCTCCTCCCGAAGGTGTTGCCGTTAATGGTGTTGCAACACTATTTTGACATAAATATATTGGCGAAGTGACTGTCGGCGGAACAGTTGCAAGTATCTTGTTTTCGGAATAATTGACACTGGTTTTTGCAATAACAGATGCATTCGATAAAGCAGTAATCAAAAACAGGCATACTAACGATTTGATTATTTTTTTCATCATTATTAGGTTTTAGGCTGTTTAAAATTTGGGGAATCAACAGCAATATTCAGTAAATATATAAAATTTGGCTTTTGAATAAAACTATTCTATAATTTATTGTGTTTCACGACAAAAAAATAGACGTTGACTGAACAACTTTATTACAAAAAAAAGACTCGAATAAAATTCGAGTCTTTTCAATAATTACAAAAAATTTATTTTATGTATTGTGTTCTTTTTCAATTCTTAAATGTTCTTCTTCGGACATTGTATCACACAAAACTGGTGTTGCAATGAATAATGAAGAATAAGTTCCAACGATAATACCAATAAGCATTGCAAAGATAAATCCTCGAATTGAATCTCCACCAAAAATGAACATAATCAATAATACCAAAATCATAGTTAATGAGGTATTAATAGTTCTAGACATTGTACTATTAATAGATTGATTTACGATACTGTTGAAATCACCTTTGGCTTTCTTGCCTCCCAAAAATTCACGAACTCTGTCGAATACAATTACGGTATCATTCATTGAGTATCCAATTACGGTAAGAATCGCAGCGATAAAGTGCTGGTCAATCTCCATTCCAAAAGGCATAAATTTGTAACACAATGAGTAAATTCCCAATACAAATATTACATCGTGTAGTACAGCTGCAATCGCACCCAAACTATACTGCCATTTTCTGAAACTAACAACCAAATACAATCCTACAATAAGCATGGCTCCAAGAACTGCCCAATAAGCGTTGGTTTTAATATCCTCAGCTACTGTTGGCCCTACTTTAGAAGCTTGTAAAATACCCAATTGTTTACCGTCATAAGCATTTACAAATCGATCATAAGTCAATCCCGCAGCATAATGTTTTTTCAAATTATCATATAATAATTTGTTCACTTCTTCGTCTGCCTCACTGCCGTGTTCTTCAACTTTGTATTTAGTAGTTATTTTTAATTGATTGTTATTACCAATAATTTTGACCTCGGCACTACCATCAAAAACTTTAACTAATTCTGCTTTTATTCCTTCAACTTCTACAGGCTTTTCAAATCGTATTTGGAAAGTTCTTCCTCCAACAAAGTCAACACCTTGATCTAAGCCATTTGTAGCTAATGAATAAATACTAACAATTGTTACAATTGCTGAAAAAGCATAAGTCCATTTTTTGATTTTTAAGAAATCAAAGTGGAAGTTTGTAAAGAAGTTTTTAGAAAAATCAGTTACAAATGATAATTTTCCGCCTTGAAGAATTCTTCTATCAATAAAGATTCGTGCAATAAAGATGGACGTAAACAAAGAGGTTATAATACCTATTAATAAAGTTGTTGCAAAACCCTTGATTGGTCCTGAACCAAAAATAAACAATACAGCACCTGTTAAAATATGAGTGACATTTGCATCAACAATAGAACGCATTGCTCCTTTCCAACTGTACGAAGCAATAACAGCTTCATCCAATGTTTTACCCGAACGTAATTCTTCTTTTGCTCTTTCATAAATAATGATATTCGCATCCACCGCAGTTCCCATTGTCAAAACAATACCGGCAATACCAGGCAATGTAAGAACAGCTCCTAAACTGGCTAAGATTCCAAATAAGAATAATAAGTTGACTGCCAAAGCGATATTCGCATACCAACCAGCTCTTCCGTAATAAACCATCATCCAAAGTGAAACCAATAGCAATCCTAAAAGTGCTGAATTTGTACCATTATCGATAGCTTCTTGACCCAAAGATGGTCCAACAACATCCGATTGAATAATGTCTGCGGCAGCTGGAAGTTTTCCTGCTCTTAAAACATTCGCTAAATCTTTAGTTTCTGCTATTTCAAAATTTCCTGATATCTCAGATCTTCCACCTGAAATTGGACCACTAGAAACACCTGGTGCTGAATATACAATATTATCTAATACAATAGCAATGCTGCTTTTTTGAGTGTAAGCTCTTCCTGTTAATTCTTCCCAAGCTTTTGCGCCTGGACCATTCATTTGCATTGAAACCGCAGGTTTTCCTGATTGATCAAAAGTATCTTTTGCATCTGTAACAACTCCACCACCCATCGATGCAACATTGTCTCTATTGCCTTTCAAAGCATACAATTCGACAGCATCAATTTCTTTTCCTTTAGCATCTGTAAGAGTGGTTGGTTTTCCCCAAACAAATTTAGCATAATGCTGGTCTGGAGCCAATAAAAGTCTTATGTCAGCTCTTCTTAAATAACCACCAACAACTGCAGTATCTTTAGGAGAAAACATACCCAAAACCGGTCCACCACCTTGTTGAATAATTTTATCTAATATAGGATTGTTTCCTTGTTTAGTGTCAACTGAATCTTTTTTGTCAGTTAATAAAGCACTCAAAGTATCTTTAGGAACCGTTTTAACTTCGGTAGTTTTGATTTCGGTTTTTTTCAATGCCTCGTTTGCAGCCATCAAGAAATTACCAATTTCTTCTATTTTATAAGTTTCCCAAAACTCTAATTGAGCTGTACTTTGTAATAATTTTTTAATTCTATCTACATCTTTCGCACCCGGAAGTTCTACAAGAATTCTTCCAGTTTCTCCTAATTTTTGAATGTTAGGTTGTGTAACGCCAAATTTGTCAATACGTTTTCTTAATACTCCAAAAGCACTATCTACAGATTCATCAACTTTTCGTCTGATTACTTTTTGAGTTTCATTATCAGTCATTTTAAAATTGATTTCTCCTTGCAAGGTTTTATTTGCAAAAATATCAGGAGAAGCCAGTTTTACCGTTCCTTTTGAATTTGCTTCAAAAGCTTCGAAAAACTTATCGATATACGTTTTATTTCCCTGCATATTTGCAGTTGCATCGGCTAATGATTTATTAAAAACTGGATTTTTAGAATTATTTGCTAATCCTTTTAAAACATCTTTTACAGAGATTTGTAATATTACATTGATACCCCCTTCTAAGTCAAGACCTTTATTGATTTGTTTGTCTTTTACTTCGTTGTAAGTGAATTTTGTAAATCCAAGATTAAAAACATCTTCTTTACCAATCGAATCTAAATATTTTGATTCTTTTTCAGGATTTCCCTTAGCATACGTTTTTGCTTCGTTTTCGACTTTACTTGAAACGAAAGTGAAAGAAAGTTGGTAAATGCTTACCAATGCAAATAGAATTGCGAAAAATTTAATAAGTCCTTTATTCTGCATTATTACTAAAAATTAATTATTTATTGTATATATTTTTGGTTTTAACCTTTATAAAATAAGCCCTAACATCTATTTTTATTAGAAAATAAAACATTCGGAATTACACCATATTTTTTTAACCGAGCAAATATATAATTAACGTAAAGATTAACCAATATATTTATTGATTAATATCAAAAAAAAGACTGCAAAAGTGCAGTCTTTTCATTTTTTACCCAAATATTCTTATCCTAATATAGAATTTAGGTCGCCATTCATATTTCTAACAGCATCCGCACTTTTGGCGAAAGCCGCTTTTTCAGCATCGTTTAGTTTGATATCCAATATTTGCTCTATACCATTTTTACCTATAATACAAGGAACACCGATACAAATATCATTTTGTCCGTATTCGCCATCCAACATAACTGAACAAGCTATCATTTTCTTTTGGTCATTCAAAATACTGTCAACCAAATAAGCAACAGAAGCTCCTGGTGCGTACCAAGCTGAAGTTCCTAATAAACCTGTAAGCGTAGCTCCACCAACCATAGTTGCAGCAGCCACTTTAGCTAATTCTTCTTCTGATAAAAATTCCGAAACTGGAATACCATTATAAGAAGCTAATCTTGTCAAAGGAATCATTGTTGTATCCCCGTGACCACCAATAACCATAGCAGAAATATCATTTGATGGTTTGTCCAATGCTTTTGATAAATAATATCTGAAACGTGAACTATCCAATGCTCCACCCATTCCGATAACTCTGTTTTTTGGTAAACCTGTAGCTTTCAATGTCAAATAAGTCATTGTATCCATTGGGTTTGAAACCACAACAATGATAGCGTTTGGCGAATGAGTTAATACATTATCAGCAACCGATTTTACGATTCCTGCATTAATACCTATCAATTCTTCACGTGTCATTCCTGGTTTTCTTGGAATTCCAGATGTAATTACTACTACATCGCTATTGGCTGTTTTTGAATAATCATTGGTAACACCAGTCATATTAGTATTAAAACCAGTATTTGTAGCACATTGCATAATATCCATCGCTTTACCTTCTGCAAAACCTTCTTTGATATCTAATAATACTACTTCACTTGCAATTCCTCTATAAGAAATTGAATCTGCGCAAGATGCTCCTACATTTCCTGCTCCTACAATTGTAACTTTCATTTAAATTAATTTAATTATTATTTGTTGTTTGTTGTTTACTACTTATTATTATGGATTGTTGCTAAGTAAAAACTACAAACAACAAACCATAAACTTTATTTACGCATCGATATTGGCATAAACTGCATTTTTCTCAATAAATTCTCTTCTTGGCGGTACTTCATCTCCCATTAACATAGAGAAAACACGGTCAGCTTCAACAAGACTGTCAATATTTACTTGGCGTAATGTTCTGAAACCTGGATCCATTGTAGTTTCCCACAATTGCTCTGCGTTCATCTCTCCAAGACCTTTATAACGCTGGATAGCTGCGCTTCCCCCCATTCTTGCATTGGCTTGATCACGTTGATCATCGTTCCAAGCGTATTCTTTTTTGTTTCCTTTTTTAACTAAATATAAAGGAGGTGCTGCAATATATACGTGTCCTTCTTCAATCAATTCTTTCATAAATCGGAAGAAGAATGTCAAAATCAAAGTAGAAATGTGACTACCATCGACATCGGCATCACACATAATAATTACTTTATGGTAACGTAATTTTGAAATATTCAAAGCTTTGCTATCTTCTTCAGTTCCAACAGTTACTCCAAGTGCAGTAAATATATTTCGAATCTCCTCGTTTTCAAAGACTTTGTGATGCATAGCTTTTTCTACATTCAAAATTTTACCACGCAAAGGCAAAATAGCTTGAAAAGCACGGTCACGACCTTGTTTGGCCGTCCCACCTGCCGAGTCTCCCTCGACCAGATATACTTCGCATTTTTCAGGATCTTGTTCCGAACAATCAGACAATTTCCCTGGTAATCCACCACCGCCCATTACGGTTTTGCGCTGTACCATTTCACGTGCTTTTTTTGCAGCGTGACGGGCTTGAGCAGCCAAAATTACTTTTTGAACAATAACTCTTGCATCATTTGGATTTTCTTCCAAATAATTTTCAATCATTTCGCTCACAGCTTGACTTACCGGCGAAACAACCTCTCTATTTCCTAATTTAGTTTTTGTTTGACCTTCAAATTGTGGCTCGGCAACTTTCACCGAAACAATCGCCGTAAGTCCTTCACGGAAGTCGTCTCCAGCAATTTCGAACTTCAATTTGTCCAACATTCCAGAAGCATCTGCATATTTTTTCAACGCTCTGGTAAGCCCTGTTCTAAAACCTTGCAAGTGCGTTCCTCCTTCGTGGGTATTGATATTATTTACGTAAGAAAAAATATTCTCGGTATAACTGGTATTGTATATCAAGGCAACCTCAACTGGAATTTCTCCTTTTTCGGAATCCATTGAAATAACGTGCGCAATAATTGGCTCACGATTTCCATCTAGATAGCGAATATATTCTTTCAAACCTTCTGTAGAATGGAAAATTTCAGAAACGAAATTTCCGTCTTTGTCCAATTCTCTTTTGTCTGTAAAAGTAATCGTAACTCCTTTGTTAAGGAAAGACAACTCACGCATACGTGCTGATAAAGTGTCATAAGAATACTCTACTGTTTGAGTAAAAATAGTAGGGTCTGGATAAAAGGTTACAATCGTACCTCTTTTAGACGTTTCTCCTATTTGTTTTACTGGATAAAGTGCTTTACCTCTTTCATATTCTTGTTCGTAAATCTTTCCATCGCTGCTATGAACGGTTGCTCTCAAATGGTTTGACAAAGCATTTACCACCGAAACCCCAACACCGTGCAAACCTCCAGAAACTTTATACGAATCTTTATCGAATTTACCTCCAGCACCAATTTTAGTCATTACAACCTCAAGTGCCGAAACGCCTTCTTTTTTGTGAATTCCTACTGGAATTCCACGTCCATTATCTTCTACAGAAATAGAACCATCTTCATTTATATCTACTCGAATCGTATCACAATGACCTCCCATTGCTTCATCGATTGAGTTATCCACAACTTCATAAACTAAATGATGTAGTCCACGAACCCCTACATCTCCAATGTACATCGAAGGACGCATTCTTACGTGCTCCATTCCTTCTAACGCCTGAATACTATCTGCTGAATAATTGTCCTTCTTGATTTCTTCGCTCATATGAATTTACTCTAAAAATGTATTTTTTTTATAACACGCAAATATATAAAAATGCGAGGGAATTTAAGGACAATATCAAGAGTTAAGTCGTTAAGTTATTAACAAAAAGGTGTCAATTTCGACAACAATGGCAATGCCAAAAATCAATTTCAATGACAATGGCAAAAATCAATTTTTAAAGAAGAGAAACTAACCTAAAAACAGAAATTTCCAAAACAAACATTTTTAAATGCTGTTTTGGAAATTTACTATTATTCAATTTGCAATTGTCATTGCCATTGCAATTGCTATTGAAATTTGTTACCTCATAATCCTCACATTCATCTCCTCTACCTTTTTATCCGATAAAAGAGAAGGTGCGCCAAATAATAAATCTTCGCTAGAACCCGTCTTTGGGAAAGCCATTACTTCACGAATAGAAGCTTTTTTCTCCAAAATCATCATCAAACGGTCGATTCCCCAAGCGATTCCTCCGTGTGGCGGTGCTCCGTATTGGAAAGCTTTATACATCGTTCCCACGCTTTTCATCATTTCTTCTTTATTGTAACCCATATTTCTATAAGTCGCCTCCAGAATTTCCGATTTATGAGCACGAACTGATCCTCCACCAATTTCGTAACCATTTAAGATAATGTCGTATTGTTGGGCGATAATGGTTCCGATTTTTTCATCATCTCCTTCCATATGCTTTTGCAAATCATAGATTGCAGGCATAGAGAACGGATTGTGTGTAAATGTCCATCTTCCTTCATCGGTTCTTTCGAACATTGGAAAATCAACCACCCAAGCCGGACGCAATTCCTTCGGATTGATTAAGTGCAGCATTCTTCCCATTTCCTGGCGAACCGCATCCAAGGCTTTGTTTGCCGTAGCATAATCCGCCGCCGAAAAGAATACAATATCCCCAACTTGTGCATTAGTTGCTTTTATAATTCCTGCTGCAATTTCTTCGCCTAAGAACTTAATAATTGGCGATTGCAATTCATCTTCATTTACAATAATATAAGCCAATCCGCCCAAACCGTGTTGTTGCGCAACTGCAGTTAGGGTTTCAATCTGTCCTTTAGACATACGTTTGTTTCCTTGTTCCTGAGCCGAAACCTTGATACATTTTACAATTCCGCCTTCATCAATTGGTTTGCTGAATACTTGGAAAGTGGTATCTTTTACAATGTCCGTGATGTCCTGCATTTTTAAACCGTAACGCAAATCCGGTCTGTCGCAACCGTAAAAATCCATTGCATCTTTATAGGTAATCACTTCAAACGGATGTAAAATCCATTTTTTGCCATATATTTTGGTTACTACTTCATTAAACATTTTGGTGTTCAAATCGATAATCTGCTGCATACTTGCATACGCCATTTCCATATCCAATTGCGTAAATTCCGGCTGACGATCTCCACGAGAGTCTTCATCTCTGAAACAACGTGCAATTTGGAAATATTTCTCATAACCGCTCACCATCAGCATTTGCTTGAATTGCTGTGGCGCTTGTGGCAATGTATAAAAGAAACCTGCCTGTTTACGTGTAGGAACAATAAATTCACGTGCGCCTTCATCGGTTCCGGCACTTAAAATCGGCGTTTCAATTTCCAAGAATTCCTCTTCATCTAAAATATCACGTAATAACTTGATTACTTTATGACGGTTCACGATGGCTCTTCTAACCTCTTCGTTTCTGTGATCTAAAAACTTATATTGAAAACGAATCGCTTCATTTGTTTTCGCAGCTCTTTTAATTTCAAAAGGCAATGTTTTAGATAAATTTAAAATTTCTAAAACCGAAGTTTCCAATTCAATTTTACCTGTCCGCAGTCCTGCATTATAATCATCTTCATTACGTCCAACGACAATTCCTTTTACTGCAATTACTGATTCTGATTTTATCTTAACCAGCTCATCAATATTTGGGAACGATTCCCTACTGATACGAACTTGGAAAATCTCATAACTCGAATCACGCAAATCGATAAACATCAATTCTCCGTGGTCACGAACACTTGCTACCCAACCTGACAGCATCACTTCTTCGCTGATATTTTCTTCAGATAATTGTGAAATTTTATGCGTTCTATAGGTATCTTTTATGATAATTGGAATTTCAGGAAGCACTTCTTCTTGAATTTCTTTATTTTCAGCTACAGCTTCTTTAGAAATTTTCTCTGATGCTTCTGATTTTTCCAAAACAGCAGCAGCGCCCAATTGGTCTATAATTTGCTGACGAATTACTTTTCCGTTAGCACCTTTTCCGATAATACCCAAAATCTTGCCGACTAAAATACCTGCTTTCCCTTGGTCTCCCGCTTTGATATCATTGGCAACAGCCTCATTTTCTGAAAGTACTTTCGCAATTACTTCCTGAATTTTATCTTCGGAAATGGTATTGTCTTCAAAATATTTGTTGTAATCAAAAGTTCTATCTTTCAAATAGCCGATAATTGCATTTTGAACTAAAACAGCAGTGATTTTCTCGGCTTTGAATAATTGGAAAATTTCAATCAAATGATCAATGCTGTGGATTTCGGCATAATCATCAACTTTCAAATTATTGGCCAAAGTTTTAGCTACAAACGAAGGATCGTTAATTACCTTATTTATCGCTACAAATGTTCCCGAACGCAAAGCATCTGCCGTAAAAAACTTAGCATCTTGTGGCAATACACCTCCGTGAATTAAAATAGATTCGACTGCGAAAGGCAAAGCATCTGTATCCACTTTGATCGCTTCGATTTCCTTTTTGATGTTTACAAAAGGTAAATCCGGCTCAGAAATGAAACGGTAATCCGCTTCAAATTCTTTTTTACGCATAGTTTTGGTCTGCTTTAAATCGGCATCCCATAACACAGTTGTTTGGTCAGGTCTGAATTCTTTGTGTTCTATATAATAATTGAACTGTTTTTCTACTTCTTCTTTCAAGGCTTCGACCATAAACTTAAACGAATTCAAGTTTTTGATTTCGGTTCTTGGGTTTAAGTCATAACTATGTTTTTTGCGTAAAGACACAGAAACATCCGATTTGAACTCTCCTTTTTCAAGGTTCGCTTCAGAGATTCCTAAATTCTGAACAATACGCTGAATGTATTGCGCATAAGTCGAAGCATCTTCAATATTTCTGATGCAAGGTTCTGTAACAATTTCAATTAACGGAACACCAGCTTTGTTGAAATCGACTAACGAAATTTTCTTTTCGTGCATCAATTTCGCAGCGTCTTCTTCAATATGAACCTGAGTAAGGTTTACCGTAAATTGAGAACCGTCATTTCGGTAACAAGACACGTGTCCGTCAGGAATGATTGGATTGTGATATTGTGTTATCTGAATATTCTTTGGATTATCCGGATATTCATAATGTTTTCTATCCCAAGAGATAATTTCATTACTGAATGAGGAATCCACTGCTTTTCCAAAATAAATGGCTTTAGTAATCGCTTCTTTATTTATGGCAGGCAAAACGCCCATTTGTCCCGTACAAACCGAACATATATTTTGGTTAGGTGTTTCTATTTCTTGATTTGGACAAGAACAAAACAACTTGGTTTTGGTATTTAATCGAACGTGAGTTTCAAGTCCAATTACCAATTCTAAATCGTGGGCTTTTATCGCCGCATTTAATTGCTCCAATTCCATTATATTGTATCTTTTAAGAAGTTTGCAAATTGCAACACTAATTCATCATTATTTTTTGCTGCCGTAATTTGCAGTCCAGTACTTGTTCCTTGTGGCACAGTCAATGTTGGCAATTGACCTAAGCTAAAACCAACCGTGTAGGCATCGGACAAATACATAGCCAACGGATCTTTTAAACTGTCTCCAATTTTAGGAGGCGTACTTGGTGTAACTGGTGATAAAACGATATCTACTTCTTCAAAATCTTTGCTGAAATTTTGAGAAATCTGATCTCTTAAAGCCAAGCCTTTTAAATATATTCCTTCGGAAAAACCTTGAGATAATACTTGGTTTCCACCAACAATTCTGCGTTTCGTTTCTTCTGAAAAGTTTTCAGAACGGGTAACTGCGTAGGTATCTATCAAATTCTCCCCTTCAATACGGTTTCCATAATTGGTTCCGTCTAAACGAGATAAATTCGAAGCCGTTTCCGCCATTGCCAATGTATAATAAGTCGAAACCAAAATATCAGATTTGAAAAAATCCAATTCTTTTACTTCAATTCCTTTGGCTTTTATTTTTTCGATAGCTGCCAAGAAATCAGCTTTTATTTTAGCATCAATAGCTTCACTTTCAATGAAATTTTTAAAATAACCGACTGTTTTTATTGATGAAACACTAATCGCTTCTTCACTAATTTCGGTTGAAGCAATTGAAGTCTGATCTTTTGGATCTTTTCCACTCATTACATTCAGCACAATTCGAATATCTTCAATTGATTTAGCCAATGGACCAACGCAATCCGTAGAGGAAGCATACGCCATCAATCCATATCTTGAAACTCTTCCGTAAGTGGGTTTAAAACCGTAAATATGATTGTATCCTGCCGGCTGACGAATAGAACCTCCTGTGTCGCCACCAATAGAGAACACAGTATATTTCTTGGCAACATTTACAGCAGAACCTCCACTTGAACCTCCAGCAACCAATTCGGGATTAACGGCATTTTTTACAGCGCCAAAAATGGTATTTTCACTCGAAGAACCGTGACCAAAACTATCGCAGTTTTCTTTTACCAATGGAATGGCACCTGCATCCAATAATTTTTGAATGGCAGTAGCCGTGTAAGGTGATTTATAATTTTTCAGCAAATCAGAACTTGCGGTGGTGTAAGTTCCTTGCAACATATATACATCTTTGATCCCAAAAGGAATTCCTTCGAGCAAACCGATTGTTTCTCCATTTGCAATTTTAGCATCTACTTTAGCAGCTAATTCTAAAGCTAAAACATCTAACGTAGAATTTACAGAATTGTATGTATTTTGTTGAAGTAAGTCTAATTTTCCCTGTACTAAAGCGGTACAAGTTATTTCTTTTGACACCAATTGCTGGTGTATTTTTTTTATTTGAGATTCCATTTTATCCTTCTATAACTTTAGCAACCACTAAAAAACCATTTTTCTTGTTCGGGAAATTTTCCAAAATTAACTGTTTCTCCATAGCCGAACTTTCTATCACAACATCTTCCCTTAAATCACTTACTGACACACAATTATAATTGACATTATTAGAAGGATTATCATTTGATGATGCATTTTTAATTACATCAAATAACTGATTCACGCTCTCGGATGGCTGTGCTCCTTTAATACTCGACAAAATGTCGACTGTCATTATTTTGCTCATAATTGTATTTGGTTTTAAAGTCAAACTTTTAAGGTGGCAAATTTACGAAAGTTTTATCAGGGAATGGTGTTTTATTTTAATGATTTCAATAGTATTTTGTGAAAGAAGATGTCAATTTAACATTATGTTAGATTTGATTTCTTTGCTGTGGAACTGTGTTGAAATAGAAGTCAGTTCTGGAGAATGGAAAACTGACGAAACTGATATTATCCCATTTTCTGTTTAATCTGTTCATTTAATTCTACCGAGTCACCGTTTAACTCTTCGACTAATAAATGGACTCTTGTACAAGGATTATGAATTGCGAAATTTTTACAATTATGATTTAAAATCAACTTTTTAGCATTACTTATGGCTTGTTTTTGATTTCCATACTTTTCTAAAACAGCATACATTTCAGCACTATTCTTTGTGTAAACAAACTTTTTTGGATTTTTACTTTTAGATTGAGCAGCAATTTTAGCATTTATTTCATCTTCGATCACTCTTTTATAGTCAGATCTTGACATTGAAGTATTTCTATATTGAAAATGCAACAAATACCATAATTCAAAAGCTTCGTTTGACCAACCCACTTTTATATCATTATTCTCAGCCAATTCAATCGCTCCATTAAAATTATTGGGGCTAAAACTATCTTTATCAAAAACCACCCAAACACTATCATATTCTTGACTTGATTTATCTCTAGCTTTAATAGTTCGTTTCACTAAATCTTTAGTATTAGAACCTTCTCCCAAAGTATCAATCGTGTAAACAAATGACTTGACATTTGTTTTAAAAGACTTGAAATAATTGGGTTCAGTTTTTTCACCCTCACACACTATTAAAAAATAAACACGAACTTCTCTTGTTTTCTCTTTACGCTTCTTTTCTACTCTTGAAGTACGTTTTAAAACGGCATTATCAATTTTAATAATATTTGCCATACTATACTTCTTGAAAGTTTGAAATATATGGAATCGCACCATAACGACCTCTTATATAATCTTTCTCAAAGCTTCTATCTTTTCGGATTGTATTTCCGTCTTCATCTTTAAATTCTAACAAAGAATACATATCCGTAGCTTCAAATTCATCTTTTTCAGTAAACCAAATTTGGTCTCTTCTAAAAAGATTAGCCCCAAGTAAATTGGTGTCGTGAGTGGTAAAGATTAATTGAGCATTTTTAGGATTCGTTTCTGGATTATTAAATAGTTTAATAATTTCTTGGGTAAGAATTGGATGAAGTTTAGAATCAAGTTCGTCAATAACTATTTGAAGACCGTAATAAAGAACAAAAACTATGTAACCAGACAAATCAAATAATTTATTTGTACCCGAAGACTCTTGATCCTCCAATTTAAAATCTATATTAGATATGAACTTACCATTGCTATCAAATTTTTTATGCAGAGTACTAATCCGTTTTTTAAAACCAATTTGTGTATCATCATTAATTTTAAAATTACTAAAACCTAAATTTAAATTATTTATAAATTTTTCAATTGCAGTTTTTTGTTCTTCATTTCGATTATATAAAAAATCAGTAGCAACAACACTTGTTGAATGATCTATTCCTGATAAAATATAAAGATTTGAGAAATTCCACATTACGTTTTTTGCCACATCAATGTTGAATTGATCTGCAAGTGCTATAAACAAACCGTTATCTCTAGTTTTTGATTCCAATCCCCTTGCATCCTTAAAAACATCTGCGACACCAATTCCATCATTATTTCTAACAAAACATACTTCTTCCTTTTTAGAATTTGCATTTAACACATACATCCACTCAGTATGAACTTTATCTTCATCAATTTCAAAACCATAACGATATCGCTTATCAATTTTTAAAACATTAGAAACAACAAAAATAATTTCAAAAAAAGAAGGTTGATTTTCAGTTTCAGTATTTAATAAAAATGGTTTAGCATTTAATTTATCTGTTGAATTAAGCTTTGAAGAATTTTTGACTGTAGTAACCATAAACTCTAATGCCTTGATAAAATTACTTTTACCGCTTGAATTAGCTCCGTAAATTACTGCTGAACGAAGGACTTTATATTTTCCTTCTTTCACTACATTATCTTTGAGCTCAGAAATACTTCCTGCTTCTAAACTAAAAGTTTTTTTGTCTTTAAATGATAAAAAATTCCCGACTGTGAACTCTAATAGCATATTTATTGTTTTTTTATATTTTGAGAAAATTTCTCAAAATTATCAACAAATGTAATTATAAATATTTACAAATATGCAGATTTGAGAAAATTTCACAAAATTATAACTATGAAACTTCTTCGATTGTATAAGAGGTCGTATTAATCTCAAACGAAAACCCAACTGCATTTCCCATTAATTTATTTCCTAATGGTGATTGTGGAGAAAGAGCAATAACATTCATACCATCAACTGCAATTTTAGGAAGTGCTGCGCTTAAATAAAGGTAAATTCCATTCGCTTTGACCAAACTACCAACAATGATAGTTTTGGCAATGGTAGTAGAATCAATTTTGTCTAAAACAGCTTTTTGAGCCAATACTTCTTTCAATTTATGATTGAGTTTTTCTTGCTCAATGTGCATCATTAACAAAGCGGTTTCGTGTTTGTCGCCAGCTGAACCTTTGGCATCGTTCTTAGAATCTTCGGTCAAAGCTACAATCATATCCTTGAAAACATCGATTCTATCTTGGACTAATTGTTGGTAATGTTGGTATATTTTTTGTTTGAAAGTCATAGCTAAATTTACAACCCTGACATGGTTTTGAACCCTGTCAGGGTCGGGTCAATAAAAAATTAAAAATCAAATTTATAATTTGCTCCTAAAACCACCTGAAAACCTTGAACTGGATAATTCATCCATTTTTGATAGTTTTGATTGGCAATATTATTGGCCTTTAAAAAAAAGCTTAATTGTTCGTTGTATTTATAACCAACGTAAGCATTTACATCAAAATAACTATCCAAAGTAATCGGACTTGGAGCCACAACATAAACAATATCTGTATTTAATTTTTGATCTTTTCGTTCTCCAACAAAAAACACATTCGCTCCAGCGTACCATTGTTCAGTAATGTTAAAATCTACTTTAGCACTTAATTTTATAGAAGGTAGATTCCAAGCTTCTTGTTGAATATCTGTGGTAAAACTGCTGAAAGTTCCGTCAATACCAAAAGTCACATCCTCTGAAAAATCAGCTTTCAATTCGCCATAAAAACTAATGGTTTTCATATCGTCATAAACCACTTGTAAGGAATTGCCAAAAGCATAATTTTCATTAGTTGCATCTTCGTTATAATCGTTGCTTTTGAACAAAGCTCTATCTCTTTCGTTCACATAAGAAGCACGGAGATTATAACCAATTGTATTGGTCAATTTCCCTTTCAAACCAGCAAAAACATCATACTGTTTGTCTGTTGGTTTAATATACAAAGTTGGCGACAAATAAGGATTCCTATTAACAAAATCGGAATAGGTGTTTTGTTCTAAATTTCCTTCGGCTCCAGCGTAGAAAATCATCAAATCTCCAACCACTTTGTAGGAAGCATTGATTTGCGGATATGCAAAAATTTTGTTTTTACTGTTTTCCAAATCCCCACTATAAAATACTCCAACACCCAGATTAAATGTCCAATCATCTTCTTGCATTGCAAAGCTTGGCGCAATTCCAAAATTGGTAAAACCATATTTTATCGAGTTGGTGTTTGAGTAATTTTTCTCGAAACTTCCACTTACATAATCCACAATTACATTCGTTTTTATAGCAGTATCGTTGATATCAAATTGCAAAGAAGGTTTCACGTAAAATCTATTTTCCGTTGATCCAAAATTATCTGAAAAATGATTGAATTTAGCAGCTGCTTCTTTCAAAATACCTTCATTTATATCAATCTTACTTCCAATATACAGATTGTTATAACTGTGCTGAGGGTTGATGCCATCGATTAAATCAGCTCTATCACTTGGGACAAAAGAACTACCAAACTCGGTTGGCAATCCGTACCAATTATAGATTTGATTTTTATACCCCAAATCTAAATTCCACGATAAATCATTTTCACGAATTCCATAAGTCAAATCAATGGCGGTGTCATAAAAAGAATCATCCAATTCAACGTCTTTAATTCCGCCTTGTGAAGAAAGATGACGAAACATTCCACCCACATAATCATTGGCACCCAAATCTTGATTTACAAATAATTCAGCGTTTAAAACTCCAAAATTTCCGCCTCCAATAGTCGCGTAATTGTTGAACAAATGGGCTTGTTTTTCTTTTTCTACTCCTTCGGCTTTTCCTTTGGATGGCGTGAACGTCGAAGCTACAGGAAAGGAAAAAATATTGTACTTAATCACTTCTTTTTTGGTATTATCTGCATCGTCAAGCACAGGTGTTTCGCTGACTTTGAAAGCATCCGAAATAGTTGGCGTGTAGGGTTTCACCACATTTACGACTTCTGTTCCAATGTTTTCGTCTTTTTTAGAATCCTTTTTTTGGGCAAAAGAAAATGCAGCGGTTAGCAATAAGACAATTGTAACTATATTGTTGAAATTGATTTTCATAATTTTTATTTTGATGTGAAGCACTTTGACAAGCTCAGTGTGACAACGTTTTGAATTAATTTGTTATCGATGAATTAGTTTTAGCTTCCTCGCTTTTGATGGTATCTAACTCCGTTTGAGCTTCTGAAACTACATCTGGGAAATCCGTGAAATTTTTGATTACGCTGTCTAAAATATAAGTGGCTTGAAAACTATCTTTCAAGCCATAAAAATTCTTGGCCATCAAGATTAATCCTTTGGCTCCAAAAAATTTATAACTCGAATAATTCTTGGCTAATTTTTGAACTACTGTATTCGAATCTTCAAATTTTCCGTCTTTATTTTTGAAATAGGCATCATAATACAAGGCTTCGGCTGCTAGTTCACCTTTGGCAATGGTTTGCAATTTGGCGTAAGCCGAACGAGCTTTGGATTCATCTCCCGTTTGAATGGCAGCTCGAGCAATAATAATTTGGGCATCGCTTTTTACATTATCATCCGTTTTGGGATTTACCAAAACCTTCTCTGCATAAACAACCGAGTTGGGATAATCTTTATTACCGTAATACGATTTCATCAAATTGGATTGTGCAAAAGTTTTGTTTTGTGGAAAATCGGCTTCGTTTTCTAATCGCAATAAAACTGCAATCGCTTTTGATTTATCTTCATTTTTCAAATAAATCTGGGCCAATCTAGCCAAAGATTGTTCTGTAAATTCATTTCGTGGTTGGGTAGTAACGTATTCATAATTAGGAATAGATTTACTTTCTTGCGCATCTGAAAAATACAGTTGAGCCAAGTAGAAATTAGCTTTCAAGGAGTGAATTCCTCTTGGAAATTTAGAAACATAACCACTAAATCCAACAATGGCTTGCTTGGTATTATTTTGTAAATATTGTTTTTCGGCAGCTTCATAAGTGTCATTATCCAATTCGGCATCAGTTACGGCAACGAAATCCAAAGTGCGAACCCAAGTCGCGTATTCATCTACTCTACCGTTATCGACATAAATTAATCGAGCAGTTGAAACGGCTTCTAAAGCTTCAGGTGTTTTCGGAAAATCGGCGGCGACTTTTTTGAATTTGGCCAAAGCTAATTCATCTTTATCGGCATTGTAATACACTAATCCTTGTCGCAAAATAGCTTTAGAAGTAAACGAACTGTTTTTGAATTCTTCATTCAATTTGTCGTAGGTTTTAATCGCAAGGTCTTGTTTATTGTCGGCAACATAAGTATTTCCAAGTTCAAAATAAGCATCGTCACGGTAATCTGATTTTGGATATAATTTCAAAAAAGTGTTGAGTTCCTCGATTTTTTTATCGTTTTTGGAAACAAATCCATAAGAAATTGCTTTTTGGAAATAAGCATAATCGGCATCCACACTTTTCAATTCGATTACTTTATTATAAGCTTCGATGGCTGATGTATATTTGGAAGTCACGAATCGACAATCTCCCAAACGCAAATACGAATCGTGCAAACGAACTTTGTCGTTACTTACTTTTATCTGATTATCGAAATAATTGCCCGCTTCATCATACTCTTTCAACTTGAAATAGGCATACGCAATATTGTAATTGCAGTTTTTGTATTCAGGTGTTTCCTTGGCTTGAGTAAAACCTTGAAATTGTTTGTAACTCAAAGCTGCATTTTTGAAATCATCCAAAACATATTCGGTTTCTCCTTTCCAGAATGTGGCACGAGCAGTGAATTTGGCGTCTTTTTGTACATCTAGCGATTTTTCGAATAATGTTGCTGCTTCTTGATATTTCCCGTCGGTGTATAATTCCAAACCTCTATAAAAAGTCACTTTTTGGTACGCCAATTTATTTTCTGGTGATTTGTTTTTCTCCAATAAAACCAAGGCTTCTTTGTAATTTCTTGAGGAAATATAGGAATCAATCAACAATCTTTCGATCTCAGATTTGTTGGCGTTGTTTGGATATTTTTTCATAAAAGCCGTCAAAACATCAGGCGTACTTTGATAAGAATTTCCGATTTCATAACTCAATTTCGCATAATTCAAACTCGCATCTTCCTGTATAGCTACATCAAAATCCATTTCGGAAGCATTCTTAAAAGCGTTCAAGGCTTGTTGCTTTTTGTTTAAATTCAAATAGCTTTCGCCCAAATGATAATAGGCATTTTGAGCCACAAAATCTTTACCTGCAATGATTTTATTGAATTGCGAAATAGCGTTTTCATAATCCTTTTGCATATAATAAGCGTAACCCAATTGGTAGAAATCGGTGTTGTTCCATTTTCCTTTTTTGCCTTTATACAATTGCAAATACGAAATAGATTTGTCGTATTGTTTTAAATTGAAATAGCTTTCGCCAATGATTTTATTCAATTCTGATTGTTCTAATGCATTTGATTTTGTCATTGCTTTTGTCCCTAAATCAATTGCTTTTTGGAAATTTCCTAGTTTGAAATTCATATCCGCTTGATAATAGGACAATTTTTCCTTGTATTTTTCTTCGCCCGAAACTTCGTCAAAATACTTGGTGGCTTGCTTGTAATCGTCGCCTTCATAAGCCATAAAACCTAGATAATATTTGGCTTGCGAACCATATTCAGCAGAATTGGCGACTTTATTTAAATAGGTTGTAGCTTCTTTTTTGTTTTTGGAACTAAAAAAACTGTATCCTTTTTGGAAATTGTATTGATCGCGATTGCTATAACTCAAATTATTTTCGTCCACTTTTTCGAACCACTCCAAGGCTTGAGGATAACTGCCTTGTTTGAAATAATAATGTGCCACTTCCATATAAGCCTGATTTTGTTTTCGACTTGTGGGATAATCTGCTACGAAACGCTCCATGAGCACATCAGCACCGGGTTGATTGGTACGAATGGCACAATTAGCAACATAATAAGAGCAGTCCGATTTCAGTTCTTCATTGGTTGCAACCGACTTTACTTTGTCGAAAATGAGTTGAGCCGAAGCATACTGGTTGTCATTATATAATGAAACTGCTTTGTCGAAATCTTTGGAATCGTGGGTATAAATTGCTGATTTTTGGGCTGTAATGGTGGAAATACCAATAAAAAAGATAATAAATAAGAGCCTTGAAATTTTTTGCATTGCTATTTTGTTAGGATTTCAAATGTATTGCATTCTATAGTGTATAACGAAATGGTTTTGGGTTTTATTATAAACATCTTTTTTAACAATTTGGAAAATCAAGATTCAATTTTTTGAAATCTTTTGCAATAGCACAGAATTTATTTTGAATACAATCGTTATCTTGCTACTTTTACCAAATAAAAATTACTTGTCTTATGTCACAATCTGTATTGTCTTTAAAAAATGTAACCATCGTTCAAGGAGGAAGAACCATTTTATCCAACGTAAATCTTGATGTAAAACATGGAGAATTCATTTACATTATTGGAAAAACAGGAACGGGAAAGAGTAGTTTTATGAAAGCCCTTTATGCCGATTTGCCTTTAGCCGAAGGAGAAGGCAGTATTATGGATTTTGATTTAGTGACGTTAAAAGAAGATGATATTCCGTTTTTGAGAAGAAAAATAGGTTTTGTTTTTCAAGATTTTCAATTATTGCCCGATCGCAATGTGAAAGACAATTTACATTTTGTTCTCAAAGCAACAGGTTGGACAGATGAAACTGAGATTCAAAACAAAATTGACGAAGTTTTAGAAAAAGTTGGCGTAAAAGAATATGCTACCAAAATGCCACATCAACTCTCTGGTGGTGAGCAACAACGTGTGGCTATCGCCCGAGCTTTACTCAATAATCCGGAAATAATTCTTGCCGATGAACCCACCGGAAATTTGGATCCTCAAACCAGTGTTGAAGTTCTTGAAGTTTTGAAAAAAATTAATGCTACTGGAAAAACAGTCATTATGGCGACTCACGACTATGCTTTGTTGATGAAATTCCCATCTAAAACATTAAAATGTGAGGACTCAAGCCTTTTTGAGGTCGTTCAAAAAACGGTCTAATGCTTTCCATACTCATTCCAACCTATAATTATAATGTAGTTCCTCTAGTTTTGGAATTGCAAAAGCAATGTTTGGAATGTAAAATCCATTATGAAATTCTTGTTTTTGATGATGGTTCGAAAGGTTTTCTTGACGAAAATCAGAAAATTAACAGTCTAGAGAATTGTCGTTTTGATGTACTAGAAAAAAATATTGGTCGAAGTGCTATTAGAAATTTATTAGCAAAAAAAGCCAAATTCAATAGTTTACTTTTTCTTGATGCTGATACCATTCCCATTCATAATCATTTTATAAAAAGTTATGTTGCCCAAATAAATGAGGATGAAAAGGTGGTTTATGGTGGCATTGAATATCAAAAAGCTAAACCGAAAAAAAGTCAGGTTTTACGATGGAAATATGGTCATTCGAGAGAAGCACTTTCGGTTGAAAAACGCCAAAAAAATCCCTATTTGTCTTTGTTGACCTTAAATTTTTTAATTCATAAAAACATTTTTAAAAAGGTTTCTTTTAACGAAACTATTCCCAATTTAAGGCACGAGGATACCTTGTTTTCGTATAATTTGATGGAGAAAAAAATTAAAATTATACATATTGAAAACCCGGTTTTTCATTTAGGATTAGATGATTTTGAAGTTGCTATAAAGAAAGAAAACGAATCTATTTTGGGTTTGAAATATCTTATTGACCACGAATTATTACCAACAGATTATGTCCGACTTTCAAAAATAGCCACGAAAATTGATAAAATGAAACTCAACTTTGTTTTTGCTGTATTTTATAAAATAACAAAGTCCTATTTTCTTAAAAACCTATCAAGTAAAAATCCCTCCTTATTTATTTTTGATTTGTATCGGCTGGGGAATTTGTGTAACTTAAATTATAATTTTTAATTGATAAAAGTTTATTAAAAAGTTCATTCCATTTTTTCATAATTTCATCAACATTATACTTTCTAACACTTTCGTTTGCTTTCTTTCCCAATTCTAATCGTAAGTTTTTATCTTCAATTAATAAGACTACTTTTTCTACAAACAAATCTATATTGTTGTCTTCAATTAGAAATCCATTTCCATTATTCTCAATAATTTGACCCGGCCCAATGGGACAATCATAGGCTATACATGGCAAACCACAATCCATTGCTTCAATAAGCACCATTCCAAATGCTTCTGACCGAGAAGTCATCAAAAAAACAGAAGCTTGTTTTAACCTACTTTGAATTTCAATTGTTGGAGCAATAAAATTGACGTTTTTTGATATTTTCAAACTTTCAGCCATTTTTTGATACTGTAAATCAGAATCCCATTGACCGTAAATATCTAAATTCCAATCTGGATAATTTTCTAGTACTTTTTTCCAAATCAATAACAATCGATCGATGCCTTTTTCATAACTGTGTCTGCAAACAGCTATTGCTTTTTTATTTTCTAAAGCGGCCAGATTTTGCGATACAAAACTATTTGGATTTGAAATCACTACGCTATTATTTATTTTCCACTCTTTACTTCCTGCTTCAGTTTCAAAAATAAATTTATCAAATTTTGTGGCAGTTATTTTTTTTAAAAATTGAACTGCTTTAGCTCTAATAGCACTAAAGTAACCGTTATCTAATATTTTTTTAAGGGAAATTGAAACGTGTGTTTCGAAAATTATTGGCGTTTTAATATTTACAAACCAAGGTATAAAAACCCACATAACCGCATCACAAACAATAATAATATCTGGTTTTTTATTAGAAATTAATTTTCTAATGAAACGGAAATAATTCCACGAAAAGAGGAGTTTATTTTTGGAATTTTCAAAGATTTCCCATTCAATTTTTGAACTAAAATTATAAAAAAAACCTGATTTGGCAGTGTTTTCGGTAAGAATGCAAACTTCATAATCCAAAACAGATACAAGATAATTGGCCTTCAAAGAAACAACTCGAGCTATTCCACCTGAGTTTGTTATATCTGGAGTTATATATAAAATTTTCATTTTTTTGAAACCAAAAATTCATCAAAATCTCTTATATAATCTTCTTCAATATAATTTGTTGAAGCTAAAACTAAACAAACAGCTCCTGAAGAAAAATTTTCTAATTCACGCCAAGTATTGTTTTTTATAAGCAATCCTTTGTCAGGCTTATTTAAAGTAATTGTTGTGGACGAAATTCCATCTTTAAGAACCACATCAAAACTTCCAGAAATTGCAATCAATACTTGTTGTAGTTTTTTATGAGAATGACCACCTCGAATCGATGAACTAGGAATATCGTAGAGATAATAGACTCTTTTTATATTGAATGGAATGACATCATTTTCAATAACAGCAATATTTCCTAAACTGTTTTCAATTTTAGGTATTTCAATAATTTCAAATTTCATACTTCTCTATCGGTTTTGTTCTAAACATCATCAATTTTCATCAAATTTAACCATTGTTTTCCAATATTATCTAAAGAAAATCGCTGAATACTTTCAGAAGCATTTATTTTGCAATAATTATATAAATCTACATCTTCAATAAACAAATTCATCGCCACGGTCAGTTTTTCTAAATTTTGATTTTCTACAAGAATTCCATTTTTTTTATCAATAATAATTTCTCGTGGTCCAGTGAGACAATCAAAGGCTATTACTGGTGTGCCGCAAGCTAGTGATTCTAAAAGAACATTTGGCATTCCTTCATTCAAACTACTCAAAACAAAAAATTTTGCGTTTTTTAAATATTTAAAGGGATTCACTTGAAATCCTAAAAGATGCACATACTTTGAAACATTATTTTCTAAAGCAATTTTTCCTAATGGCTCTTTATTTCCTAGACCCAAAATAACTAGATGAATGTTTTTTTCCGGCAAAAGTGAATTAGCATAACTCAAAATCAATTTGTCGAATTGTTTTATATTATCGACATATTGCCCAATTCCTATTATGTATTCAAAATCAATATCAACGGCTTCATTACACTTTGTATTGACTTCTTCTAAATTGATAGGATTCGGGATAGTGATCAAATTATTTAATTGATATTGCTCTTCCAAGAGTTCTCTTATTTGATTTACAATAGCTACCGTTGCATAAGTCTGATTGTAAATCAATCTAGTCAGCCAAGCACTTTTTGGCATATAATAGTCTATCAAAAAGCTATGAACCGTCAAAATAGTTTTTGTTTTGTAGATAAATCTAGCTATGATAAGTTCCTGAATAATCTTATTTCTAGGGCGAAAATCAATAATAAAATCAAAATCTTTTTCTTTTAAATATTTCCGTAAAAACTGCAACCTCTTAAATTTGTTGGCAAATCCATTACTTTTATCTTTCTGCAAACCCATATTTACCAATTTGCCAGAATACGGATAAGTTACGCCATCCAAGACAATTATATTATGAACTTCTATACCCATTTTATCAAAAAAAATAGATAAATTAGCCATGACTTTTTCGCCACCACCTTTACTCAAACTAAATCCAACTAATGCTATTTTATATTTTTTAACAGACAAAATTATTTTCAATTTATTATTTTCGCTTCAAATATAACCATTATTAAAAAATAATGCCGAACAATCCACTCGTTACTGTTATTTGTTTATGCTACAATCAAGAAGCCTATGTTATTGAGAGTTTAAATTCTGTTATAAACCAGTCTTACCCATTTATTGAATTAATTATAGTTGATGACTTTAGCACAGACAATTCAAAAAAAACAATTATAAAGTGGCTTGAAAAAAATCCTGAAATTCTATTTATTACCAATGAATCTAATCTAGGAATTACTAAATCATTCAATAAAGCTTTTGAATTTGCCAAGGGAAAATACATCATCGATTTAGCGGCAGACGACGTTTTATTAGATAATTGTGTAGCAAGTCAGATTAATGCGTTTAGTACTAGCTCTTTCAAAAACCTTGGTGTAGTTTACGGCAATGCCGAACTAATTTCAGAAACCGGCTCGTTTGATTCCTTCTATTTTCCCGTAAATGCTCAAAAAAAAGTAATCCAAAAAAGAATCACTGGTGATATTTACGAAAATGTACTTTCTGATTTTTATAGTATGTGTTCCGTTTCTGCTATGATAAAAAAAAGCGTATTAGATCATTTGGGAGGTTATGATGAATCGCTTGCTTATGAGGATTTAGATTTTTGGGTAAGAGCTTCTCGTATGTATGAATTTGATTTTATTGACGAACCCATAATGCAAAAAAGAATAGTTACTCATTCCTTAGCTGCTAACTTCTATAAAAAAAATGATTCTAGAGCTAAAAAAATTGACTACTCAACCTACTTAATATTAAAAAAAGGAATAAACCTAAACCGAAGTAAAAAAGAAGATTTAGCCATTCAAAAAAGGATTCATAATGAAATTATGCATTGTTTAAAAAATAGAAACTATGGGTTGGTTTGGAGAAATTTAGAGTTACGAATTATATTGGCTTGGAGAAAAAAATTTAAAAATTATACTTTATAAATACGATTTACAATCCCATCTTTATTTTAAACTTTAAAACCAATTCCCAAACCTCTTCTAACTCTTCTAACTTTAATAACCAACAGATAAACAGATAGGTTACAAATCCAATTAACGTTCCTAAAAATAGTTGCAATACTAAATTGTCTATAAAATTAGACATCACAAAAACAGAAATTGCCATACCTATTGAAGCAACAAAAAAAGGCAACATATCTTTCAATTGCTGAATTGGTCCATAACCATAGAGCTTTCCAGGAAGATAGGCGTTCATTAAAAAAGCAAGTGCCGATGTAATCACATGGCCAATTATCATGGCTTTCACTCCAAGTGGTATTGTAATCACCATAGCCACTATTGTCAATGGCAATTTAGACAAATCTACTTTTAAGAATAAATCTGAACGACCGACTGCATTTAATAAATTCATATTGATAGCACTCATTGGATAGAAAATACGGGCAAAAACCATCCATTGCAAAAGTGGAATTAATGAAGTCCATTTATCGGTAAGTAATAATAGGACAATGGGTTTTGCAAGCAAAGCAATCAGAGTCATTAACGGAATAATAAAAAAAGCCGACATACGAATCAACCTGCTATAAATAGAAACTAGCTTCTCTTTATCGTCCTGTACTGCTGTGAGAATTGGAAATGTAGCTTGTAGTACAACACTAACAATTGTCCCCGCGGAAAGATCTGCAAAACTCTTAGCTTTTGTATAATAACCTAATGAAGCCGTTGGATAAAATTTACCCAAACAAATATTATAAACATTATTTAGGATTTGAGCATATAGTCCCGCAATCAAAAGTTTTGATCCATAACCGAATAAGGATTTAAAAGAAGTCTTGGAAAAAGCAATAGAAGGACTCCAACTGCTAAAAACCCATAAAGAGGCTGACGTAGCAAATGATCCAAGTAGGGTTTGAATTACTAACGCCCATACTCCATACCCACTTTTTGCAGCAATTACCCCAAAAATTCCCCCTGCAACCATTCCTATGACATTACTTTTGGCAATAGACTTAAAATCAATGGCAATTGTCAATTTAGTTCGTTGCACTATTGCAAGTGCTATTATAAGTAAGTTCAATCCTAACACTCTTACCAAATCAGTTAATTGGGGTTGGTTAAAAAACGATGAGATATAAGGTGCTGATAAAAATAATAGTAAATAAAAGAAACTACTTACGCCTAAATTGAATACAAAAACGGTCGAAAAATCAATGTCTGTACTATCTTGACGTTGAATTAAACCCACGCCCAAGCCGCTTTCAATAAAGGTTTGTGAAAGAGCAATAAAAATGGCTAGCATTCCTATTAAACCAAAATCCTCGGGTAGCAAAATTCGAGCAAGCAAAATACTCACGACAAATTGTCCAAATTGAACAGCAAATTTATCAACAGCCGACCAAATTATTCCTTTAGTTGCAGTTGATTTTAGTGATGTATTGTGCATTTAAAAAAATTAAAAAATTTTGTATTTATATTTTATTGAAAGTAAATTATCTAAATATTTCATTTTCTAAATAATTCAATATGTTTTCAGATGCTGACAAACCATTTTTTTGCAAAAGAGTATTTCGAACAAAATTATTACGCTCTACTTTCATCGAATCATTTTCATTTAACACAACATTTTCAATAAAATCTATCAGTTGTTTTTTGTTTCTAGATTGATAATGTACAGCTAATGCTTTTTCTCCATAAATACTCCAATACTCCATAATCGATTCGTTTCGAATCATAAAAAGGGATGGTTTCCCAGTAATAAGGTATTCTGACATAAAGGAAATACTATCGTGAATGAGTGCATCAGAAGTCAAAAAAAGATCTGTATATGGACCATTTCCATACTGACCATTCTCTAAGTTTACCCACTTATTGAAATAAATATCCGTTTTTTCTTTGCCCCAATTTGGATCCTTTTCTAATTTAATTCTTAATAAAGGATGTGGATTAAACGTAATTTGTATTTTATCCTTATAACTAGCTGCCACTTCTAGAAAAAAATCATAATATTCTAAAAAATTAGACCCTTTATTTAATTCGTGCATTAAATGATGTGGAGTCCATATAATTCTTTTTAAAGCTGGATTTTTATTTTTCCAAACCTCCTTTGGAGTTGCGGTTGTCAAAAGTGGGTCAAATCCTGGAAAGCCTGTTACAACTCTGTTACTTCCCTTGTTTCTTTGTTTTTGAATTGCTATTTCTTTATGAATGGACGTTTCTGTAAAAATTTTCCAAACTAGATTGTGAAAACCTAGAATATGGTCAAGCTCATAATTAATAGTCGAAACACCGTAAGGAACATAGCAGGTTAAGGTTTTTGCAAATTGATTTATATAATATCTGTAATCTTGTAAACCTTCATGTGGATTTGTGAAAAAAACTATATCCGGAGAAAAGGTGTTTTTAATATCTAAATATTCACCTGTTTCATTATCATATGTTTTAATAACGTTATAGCCTTTGTTTGAAAAAGCCTCGAAGGCTTTGTCCATTTCAAACAGCATATTTTCAATACCAAAATTTACAACTGGGCAAACAAATACTTTAGGTTCAAATCGTGGATGCTGCAACATTAAATCATAAAGTACATCATATTTCCAAACCGATTCATGATTTAAAAAGAAAGCCACTTTTACAGTTTCCTTTTTCCTAATGATTTCAAGTGCTTTACGATGTCTTTTTGGTGCTCTATAAATTAAATAAAAAGCGTACAAATTTCTAAATCCTAAAAAATTATACACCCTGATGAGCGATATCCAAATTGTTTCAGGAATATAGCGCTTAATAGTTAATTTTAATTCGTGTATTTTTACAAAATCCATTTAATACTGATTTAAAATTGAAACAATAAAATCAACTTCCTCCTTTGTTAATACAGGACTTATAGGCAAACTCAAAACTTCACTGTGGATTTTTTCGGTTATTGGAAAAGACAAATGATTCCAAGCAGAAAAAGCTTTCTGTTGATGAGGAGGAATTGGATAATGAATCATCGTTTGAATTCCGTTTTCTAATAAATACTGTTGCAATTCCTCTCTTTTTTCGGTTCGAATGACAAACAAATGAAACACATGATTGTCGGACAAATCCCAAAATGGCAAAGTAATTTTATCATTTTTTATTTCTGTCAAATAGCGTTTAGCAATAGATTTTCGAATCGAATTTTCAGCATCTAAATGAGGTAATTTTACATTTAAAAAAGCGGCTTGCAATTCATCTAATCTGGAGTTTACACCAATAAATTCATTTTGATATTTGGCTTCCGAACCATAATTTCTTAGCGACTGAATAACTTTTGCTAATTCGGAATTATTAGTAACAACCGCGCCTCCATCTCCCAAAGCACCGAGATTTTTTCCTGGGTAAAAGCTAAAAGCAGCAGCATTCGCTAAATTTCCTGCTTTTCTGAAATCTGAAATGACTCCGTGCGCTTGAGCGGCGTCTTCAACAACAATCAATTTTTTTAGTTGAGCAATTTCAGTAATAGCATCCATTTCGGCCAATTGTCCGTAGAGATGAACTACTAGAATAGCTTTGGTTTTTGAAGTAATTTTTTCAAGAATTAAATCAGGATTAATGTTATAAGTTTCCAACTTGGGTTCGACCAAAACTGGAACCAAATCGGCTTGCATAATAGCGAGAATACTAGCGATATAAGTATTCGCAGGAACAATAACTTCGTCTCCTTTTTGGAGTTTTCCCAGTTGAATATAGCCTTTGAAAATCAAAACCAAAGCATCAAAACCATTACCAACTCCAACGCAATATTTTGTGCCACAATAATCGGCAAAATTAGTTTCAAATGCAGCGACTTCATTGCCCAAAATATACCAACCACCTTCTAAAACCGATTTCAATTTATCTTGAAATGCAGCTTCATACCGAGCGTTTATTTTTTTTAAATCTAGGAATTTTATCATTTTAAAACGTTGCCTAATAAACTATAATTTGAAGTTTCCACCTCATAAAAATCCTGCACGATTGTACTCGAACCAAAACTCTCTTTCCAATATGACAATCCATTATTTAACTTTCGCCCTTGGTTTTCATTAGAAATTCCAAAATCAAAGAAACGTTTATTTTGGAAAACTTGGGTAATTAAATGATGGAATAAGAAGTCCAGCCCTCCCAATTCGTTTTTGTCTTCTTTACCCGAAATATATTGGCTATGAGCTACAGTTGAAGTTTCGAAAATAGTAGTTCCAGCCACAATAATTCCATTTTCATACACATTAAATTGACGAATGTTTTCAGGAAATAAGGCTTTCAACTTTGTTATTTCTTCTAAACTGTGAACGGGTTTTGCCTGGTGTTTTTGGGCTAAATTTGGAATTAATATTTCGTTCCAAAAATCTTCAAAATCATCCACTTCTTTTATTCTAAAATCATACGAAATTCCTTTTTGAATACTTCTTTTTCTGAGTTTTGACAAATTATTTTGCTGCGACAAATCCAAAACAGCCAATGCATCTCTGCGTAGTAATTGGGCTTCCGCCAAAAACAAAGCATAATTCAATTCTTCGGCTGGTTTTTGATGATAAATGGAAGGAATTAATTTTAATTGCAATTTCTCCTTTTTATTGGCATTCAAAAAAGATAAAACACTTTTAAAAATTGCAATAACCGAAGCCAATTTCACTTTCTCATTATAGACTAATCCACCATAACTCAAGCCTTGATGCGAAAAAACCTCATTACCAACCACATTGGCAGGAAGGACAGCCACCCATTTTTCGCCATCCAAAACGACCAACGAATAATCCTGAAATCTATCGGAATGATATTCCATAAAATCACGATGAAATAGGAAAGTGGCATTTTTGGCTTGGCCAATAAAAGCATTCCAATCGGTATAATCGTTTTTTTCGTATCGTTTGACAGTGTAGTTTTTCACTATTTTGATTTTGACTTTGTGAAATTAAGCATTTTTTATTTATAACTTAAAGGAGGTAAATGCCATTTGAATTTTACCGCCATCAATCGCACCGAAATAATGAATAAAGAGGTTGCTAAATACAAAACATCCGAATCCAAATTTAGTTTTTTAAGCATAAAAAAAACAATTCCTCCAAAAATACAAATTGTTGCATAAATTTCCCTTCTGAAAATAACGGGAATTTCAGTACACAAAATATCTCGAATCACGCCTCCAAAACAAGCAGTCATTGTTCCCAATGCAATACAAATAACAGGATGCAAACCTATGTTGATTCCTTTTTCAAGGCCAATCAAGGTAAAAACTCCTAGCCCAATGGTATCGAAAAAAAACAAAGAAGTCCGTAATCGATCAAATTTTTTTCTAAAAATAATGGCCAAAATAAATCCAATAACAATCACATACACATAATTCACATCAAGCATCCATCCTACTGGTGTTCGCCCAATCAGGATGTCACGCAAAGTTCCTCCTCCAACTGCCGTCACAAAAGCAATAATAAAAACACCGAAAGGATCCAGCTTTTTACTCATAGCAGTCAATGCACCCGACATAGCAAATGCCATCGTGCCAATGATGTCCAATAAATGAAACATATTTTTTTGATTTTTAATAAAACTATTTCTCTGGCAAACTGCCAAAAAAATAACCTTACATATTTTGAGTATAAAAATTATAATCTTTCAAAATGGTCTTTATAAAATCAATTTGAAAGCCTGATTGATTTTTTATTCCAGTTACACTTTCTATTTTTTTGGTTAACTTATCAATGGTTTCAAAGTCATTTTTGTTTTCAGCAACCAGAAAAGTATCTTTTATAATTCGCATATCATTGTCCGATAGTTTAATAACCAATGGATAAACAGGCACATAAGCTTCCCCTATTTCTTCGAGAATTGTACTGTCAATTGAGATATTGTTTTTTAGCGTGATTACAGCCGTTCCAGCAGCCACATCACCCATTCGTTGCGTTTTGCTGTTGACTATCATTGCAACTAATCCAATTAATCCTCCAAGCATATTGTTTTCGACAATTCTAAAAAGCCAACGAATTAGGTAATCGCCGAAACTGGCTTGATAACCATCAATTTTTACGACTTTTATTTTTACCAATTTTTTTCCAATGGTTTGTCCTTCAAAAATGCTTTCGAGCGCCACAGAATAAATCATAACAGGGAAGAAAAATAGTATTATTACAGACATTCTGGACCACATATCAACTCGATCCAACATATTGCCAATACCCAACAAATAAAAAAAAACATAAGCAACAACTATAATATATGCAATCTTAATGAAGAAATCCAATAAACTAGCCCACATTCTCTCGCCAACTGAAGCAGCCTTAAAATTTATTCTAACATTTTGTGTTGTATTTATAGATAATTCTGACATATTCCTTATTTTAGCACTCGTATGAGAGAAATTGCGTTTATAAAAATCAATAAAGAGAAATGGCTTGAATTTGAGCAAGCTATTTTTGGTAAAGCTAAAAAAAATCCTGATGAAATGGCAAATTTATACATTCAATTAATGAATGATTTATCTTATGCCCAAACGTATTATGCCAAAAGCAAAACCGTAGTTTACTTAAACTATTTAGCTTCACAGATTTATCAAAAAATTTATAAAACCAAACGAACGGAAAGCAATCGATTGGTGTATTTCTTCAAAACCGAAGTACCGTTACTACTTTTCGACTATCGCAGGTATTTGGTGTATGCTTTTGTGTTGTTTTTTGTGACTGTTTTTATTGGAGCTGTTTCTGCCCGATACGATGCCGATTTTGTTCGGTTAATCCTTGGTGACAGCTATGTCAATACAACTTTGGAAAACATCAAGAAGGGAAATCCCGTTGCCATTTATAAATCGGGAAGCAATTGGGGGAGTTTCATCGGCATCACGTTCAATAATTTGAAGGTGGGAATGATGTGTTACATTTTTGGAATTTTTGGTGGTATTGGCACTTTTTATATTTCGTTGCAAAACGCCATTATGTTGGGATCTTTCCAATATTTTTTCTTGCAGCAAGGTGTTTTTTGGAAAAGCGTTCGAGGTATTTGGATTCACGGAGCGATGGAAATTTTTGGCATCGTGATTGAAACTGCTGCGGGTTACATTCTGGGTGCTTCCATCCTATTTCCTAAAACCTATTCGAGAATGAATTCCTTTAAAATTGGTTTCAAAAACAGTTTCAAAATATTCTTGAGTACCGTTCCTTTCACCATTGCAGCGGGTTTTCTCGAAGGCTTCATCACCCGCTATTCCATTGATATGCCAAACTGGTTGAGCAGTTTCATCATTTTGTTTACCTTGGCAATTATCTCTTTTTATTACCTGATTTATCCTTTTATTGTTCACAAAAAAACACAAGCTATCTAATGTTCGAACTCTATAAAAAACGCGATTTAAGCGCCAATTTCTCCGACACCACAACTTTTTTCAAATCTTTTGGAAAGCATTATTTTAAAAATTATTTGGTCATCAACGGCATATTCTTGATGGTATTGGTGGTTTTAATTTATTTCATTTCCAAAGTGTATATGGAGTTGCTTTTCTCTGGAATATCTAATGCGCAGAATAATCCAAACTACCTGATGGCTTATTTCAACAATAATATTTCCTTGATAATTGGAAGTTTTGCCATTACTTTTCTGCTCATAGTCATTTTGTCGATGCTCAACATTAGTTTTCCTGTTATTTATTTAAAACTGTTCGAAAAAAACAATAGCGATAACTTTGAAACCCAAGAAATCATCAATGGTTTGAAAGCAAATATTG